>Ga0316363_10000941_pt1 | contig 29504 bp, 24 predicted proteins | sample Sb_taG_3_FD_200459 | JGI IMG/M metagenome (GOLD analysis project Ga0316363, IMG submission 200459) | Peat soil microbial communities from Weissenstadt, Germany - Sb_50d_a_PC metaG (v2) (version 2) | ecosystem: Environmental > Terrestrial > Soil > Wetlands > Peat | place: Germany: Weissenstadt...
ACAGGCCGACCTCGAGGAAATCGCCAACCGCTTGGAAACGCCAACCGGACTCAACCGTCTGCGCCGGCTCCTTAAGCGCGCTCTTCCCAAGGAGGTCGCAGCGTGAAGAAAAGCGCAACTTCAAAACGCGTGAGCGAGGGTAGGTCCTGACCCCTCCCTCGCTGACGCGTCGGGTTAGTATGAGGTCATGAATCATCCTGGCTGGGTTCTGTGACACGATTGCGGCTGTCGGGTTCGATCTGCTTGGGCAGATTTGCCAAGACACGTATGCAGCTGAATGGCTGCCTTGTATGGGCTAAAATGACACTTGCGCGGACGTACCCCAGACAACACGTCTTAGATAGACTTTCGATCCCGTTCCGATCGATGAGATCCCCACCTGAGCATTTCTGCGGATTTTTCCAGGGAATCGGGCTCGTCATGCGCAGTGGCCCGTCCCAAAGGAAGCGTAAAAGAATCCCTGATGTCGCGTGAAATTCGCCTCCCCAACGCATTTTGCGCCAAGGGCCTTTTTAGTCCCAAAATGATCATCACGCAAAAAGCCCGTGTTTTTGACACTTTCTGGGGCCTTGACCTGGTATTTCGCGGGGGCCCCATTCTCAATATGATCAGGCGGTGCCACAAACCGCGTGTTTTCCGCGATTTTTGCAAAGTGCGAATCTAGCGTTGAGGCGCCTTTGCGACATTGGCGCCAGCGCGGCACGCTCCGCCACGGTCTCCCCTGGGCCAGCTGTTCTCGCGCTTGAGAGTGCGGGCGGCCTCGTGAACCTTCGTGCGGGGTCGTTCCTCTTTTTCAGCGGGCTAAGATCTACCACAAGAAGCTAACCAAGGGATGACGATGGCCGACGATAACTACCAAACGCCACGCACGACTGTCCGCCGTTTGCCGCAGCGCGGCTTCTACGACCGGGCCACCATTCATCAAATCCTGGATGAAGGCTTGATTTGCCACGTTGGTTTCGTGTCCGAGGGCCAGGCGGCCGTCATTCCGATGGCGTACGTGCGCGTGGGTGAGTGCATCTGCCTTCATGGATCGAAAGCGAGCCGGCTGCTGCGTGCCCTGGCTGCCGGCGCCGAAGCGTGCATCACGGTCACGCTGCTGGACAAACTGGTGCTGGCGCGGTCGGCCTTCCACCATTCGATGAACTATCGCGCCGCCGTCGTATTCGGGACGGGGGCAGCTGTCGAGGATCCTGCCGAGAAGTCGGAAGTGCTGCGGGCGCTTTCGGAGCACCTGGTGCCGGGGCGCTGGCAGGAGATTCGAGCGCCGAGCGAACTGGAATTGATGCAGACTCTCGTCGTCGCCATCGCGATCCGTGAGGCTTCCGCCAAGATACGCACGGGCCCTCCCAAGGATGAGGAGGAGGATTACAGTCTTCCAATTTGGGCGGGGGTGCTGCCTCTGCTCCTGACGACGACAGCTCCGGTTCCCGATCCGCGCCTTCAACCGGGCATCGCTCTCCCGCAGCATCTCACACGCTGACATGTGCAGGCACCCCAGCGCGCACAGAGTCTGATCACCAGGGAATACACGAGCGGTCTGAACTTTAGTCAAAAGCATGAGAATGCCGGAAGGAGATTATCCAGGTCCGACGCGCATCGTGCAACAGGCGCGACCCGGCCGCGTCTCCATTCGCTCCGCTCTGGGAATGCACCGCCGGCCTCACGGCTTTCTAACAAAGCGTAAAGCACCACATGCGAGGCGATCTCGGCGCCCCGGGCGCGGAAGTTTCCGTCCCACGGCCCGCAAAGGAGTCAGGATGGCTGGCGGGCGCTTCAGCATTTTCATTTGTAGCGACGAACAAATGGGAGTAATCAGAGGGGGCTTGCAAAAGAGGAATTTTCAAAGGAGAATGAGGTGTAAAATAAAAACAGGTGCGCGGTGGCACCAAGCAATCCGACACGACTAGCAAGAGAGGGCGTTCAGCGAAAGCGCCCGGCCGAAGGCGCGGTCGATGCGGATCGTTCTCTTTTCGCGGATTCTGACGGAGGCAAGGAACATGAGGAACTCAATTAGTAGGGCAAAGTATTGTTTGGAATTGGAGCAGCTGGAGGACCGTCTGGTTCTTAGTAGTCCCAGCAGCTTCGTGACCTCGCTCTACGTCAATCTGTTGGGTCGGCAGCCCGGGGCAACTGAATTGCCGGGCTGGGTCAACATGATCAGCAGCGGCGTCACCTATCAACAGATCGCCACGGACATCTGGGATTCCGTGGAACACCGCACCGACCAAGTGGATGCGTACTACGTCAACTATTTGCACCGTGCCCCTGACCCCGCTGGCGAATCGGGCTGGATCCTAGCGCTCGAGACGGGCTATCTGAACGAACAGGGGGTTAAGACCGGCTTCCTGACCTCGAACGAGTACCTGAACGATTATCCGACCCCGCAGGCTTACGTCAATGCGCTGTATCTGAACATCCTCGGACGTAATCCGCAGCCCGCCGAAGAACTCCAGTGGGTGAGCATCTTGCAGCAGACCAGCAATACGTACGTCGTCGCAGCGCTCCTGACGTCGACGGAGTCGTATACGCGCATCGTGACCGCCTATTATCAGAGCTGGCTATTTCGGGCTCCCGACGCAGCGGGCTTGCAAGGCTGGCTGAATTCGCTCCAGTCGGGGTTCTCCACCCTTGAGTCTGTCGCGGAGAGCATCCTGGGCTCGACCGAATACGCGAACAAGCATTAAGGGCCTGGGCACAAATAACTTCGTGTACCAGGGGCTTAGCGTCACACACACTGCGCTTGCATCACCGAAGCTGTCCGCTCGGCAGATACAGTTCGTTCACCTTGTTCGCTGCGATCTCCGGTGGGGCCTCTGCGCTCCAAGCGGGAATGCCTTTTTTTTCGGGCGGGTAGAGCGATTCCATCGGCTGCCAGACCGCGTCGACGCGCTCCGTAAACAGGTCGCCAATCAAGAGGTCCGTCACGAGACCTTTCAGGTGCGGGAAGGTCTTGACGAAAGTGCCGAAGCTGAAGCCGTCGTAATATTCGCATACCAGGCGGCGCATACGGTCGACACCGCGGTTGAACTTGTCTCCCCAGCGGCCTAGCTGAGCGGCGGAGACGTCGCCATTGGCAAGTCCAGCCACGATGGCATCCGCGGCCAATTCGCCGGACTTCAAAGCGAGGAGCACTCCAGAGGAATAAAGAGGATCGAGGAAGCCGAAGGCATCGCCGACCAGAACCCAGCCGTCGCCTGCTACGGCCTTGGAACGGTAGGAGTAATCCTTGGTGGCAAAGTAACCGGTCGCGCGCCGGCCGATCGACACGCGTTCCTTGATCGCGGGGCAGGCCTCGACTTCTTCGTCATACGTCTGCTCGTGGCTGCCACGGCCCTTGAACAGATAATCGAACGGCGCGACGACGCCGACGCTGATCGTGTCGTCGTGCTGCGGGATGTACCAGAACCAGCCTTTCTTGTTCGTGGTCTGCACGACGAGCGTGGCGCCGCCATCCTGGCCCGGTGCTCGGTAGGCTCCCTGCCAGTAGGTCCAGATGGCTCCCTTGTTGAGCACCGGGTCCCACAGGCGCAGCTTGAAGCGGTTTTGCAGCATGGTGCTCTGGCCGCTGGCGTCGACCACGACCTTGGCACGCACCTCCTCCTTTGAGCCGTCCTCCTTCTGGATGCGCACACCGACCGCCTGGTTGTCCTCAAAGAGCACGTCCAGTACACGGGTGGCCTGGTGGACCTCCGCGCCCTGCTCCTGGGCGTTTTGCAGCATCAGGAGATCGAATTCGCTGCGGATCACTTGCCAGGTCTGTGAGCATTCGTGTGGCTTGTTGTCCCAGAAATAAAAGGGTGCCGACAGCTTGCCGCTGGCATTGATGAACTGCACGCTGTACTTCTTGACGAACGCGCTCGCCTTCATTTTGTCGATCATCTTGAGCCGTTCGAGTACCCAATACGTTTCCGGGATGAGCGATTCGCCAATATGGAAGCGTGGGAAACGCTCGCGCTCGTAGAGTTTGACGCGGTAACCATGTTGAGCAATCAAGGTCGACACCGTGCTGCCGGCCGGTCCGCCGCCCACGACAATGACATCCGCGGATTTCGTAACATTATTCGAATGCATGCCGTTCTCCCTTTACTAATTACCTTAATGATTTTCACAATGGTGGAAAGGACACGACGCGCAGCCACGCTCGATGCACAGAGTTGAGCTATGCTGGAATACGCAGGTGTGCGTGCTGCATGCCTCGATCAGGGGCATTTGCCAGTTCTCAAGTGTACGGAAGAAGCTGTGGTTGAAGCTGAACTTTCAGGCCCGGTCAAGAATCCAAAAGAAATCCCCGGCCACGACCTGCTGGAGAAGATCGGCGAAGGGGGCACTGGAGAGGTGTACCGCGCCGTGCAGGTGAGCCTCCGGCGGACGGTGGCAATAAAGTTACTAAAATCTTTCGACGTCAACGCGCGCGCATCCGCTGCCCTGCACCAGGAATCGCGTCTCCTGGCGACCCTGTCGCACCCGCATGTTGTCACCATCTACGACTGTGGGCAAGTGAACGGGCGCGACTACCTGGTCATGGAATACCTTGCCGGACCGACGTTGCGCACGCAGATGCAACCGGGCCAGGCATGGTCTCCCGAGCGGGCGGCCCCGGTGCTGGATGCCATCGCGCGTGCGGTCTCCTACATCCACCAACAAGGCGTCTTGCATCTCGATCTTAAGCCGGAAAACATCTTGTGCACCGAACGCGGCGTCATCAAGATCACCGACTTCGGCCTGGCGGTCCACCACCTCGACGCGAAGAGCATGTCCGAACTTGGTTTGGTCCAGGGTACGGTGGATTATTGCGCCCCCGAGCAATATTTCGGCCTGGCGCTGGATCAACGCAGCGACGTGTTTTCGCTGGCAACCCTGGCGTATGAGCTGCTCACGGGCAAATTACCAGGCCGCGTCTATTTCTCTGCGCGAAAATATCAGCCGCATTTGCCGGCGGCGCTGGACCAAGTGCTTGCACGCGGCTTGTCGCGCGACCCGCACGATCGTTATGGCTCGGTGGAAGAATTTCGGCAGCAGCTTTGCCGGGCGCTCGGCTGGCCCAAGCGGCGCTCGCTTCTCTTACCTATCCTGGTGGCCAGCCTAGTGAGCATGCTTTTGGCCTGGGTGATACTTTTGCCCTGGCGGTTCGATCGAGGCAGTACCAGCGGAGAGACGAACCTCACAGTCCTGCCGCCTATCGCAACGCCGGCGCCCTTTGCCGGGGAAGACTCCTTGCTCTATCCGCACGTGGTGGGCGACAGCAGCAACCTCGTCATGCTGCGCCCGACAGGCGCGGCTCCGGACCCCTTGACCCTGGGCAAGAACCGGGACTCCTATCCAGCCTTCTCTCCAGACGGCCGGCGCATCGCGTTTAGTTCCAATCGCAACGGCAATATCGACATCTACGTCATGGACGCGGACGGCAGCAATGTTCAGCAATTAACCACCGACCAGGGTGTTAACAGGGCGCCGGCCTGGTCGCCTGACGGAAAGCACATCGCCTTTACCACGGACCGTGACGACAACAGTGAAATCTACTTGATGGACCCGGACGGTTCTCATCAGGTAAACCTGACCAAGAGTCCTGGTTTTGAGGGAGACCCCGCCTGGTCTCCCGACGGCAAGACGATCGCCTTTGCTAGCTTGGGCAGCGATCAGCAAGGCTTTCATCTGTGTGTGATGGACGCCGACGGCAAAAACGTCCGCACGCTGTTCAAAGACAACAACTCGTATGGTTTCGTCTACCCTTGCTGGTCGCCCGGTGGAACGCAAATCGCTTTCTCCGGCATCGATAGCGGCGCCATCGAGATCTTCATCTGTCAGCCGGACGGATCCGAGCGGAAGCGGTTGACCAAGCTGGGCGGCTTTAACTCCCACGCCGCCTGGTCTCCGGATGGCAAGCGGATTGCCTTCCAGCACATCCGGTCGCAGGACTCGACGGCGTCGCTCTACATCGTCGACGCCGACGGCGGCAATCTGACCCAGATTCTTGAGAAGGCCGGCCCCAGCGAAGGCGGCCGGCCGGCGTGGAAACCCAGATAAGACGGTCGGATCTTGCAGCCCGCATGCAGGCCTCAGATCTCCCACCTCCATGAGAAAAATGCACACCAAGGCCAGTCTGCACAGGCGCACAGTAAAAGAAGGATTCTTCCCAGGGACCCTGAAATTGGGAAGGCGACGAACTTGAAACGAGCCAGCCCAATCCGCGCTCTTTACCCCTTGCGAACCGGCATGCCGCATCGCTTCCACCTTCCATGCGCATCCCAAACATTCCGCAAGTCCCATCTTTCCGAATCCGATATTGGAACCGGGTAACGGTTCGAAGGGACCGAGCAACGGATTTGTCAGGCTCCTAGCGGCCGTCTCGCCCTTGTCGATTGCGAGCAAAGGATTGCTCGTCACCTACTCTCTGGCGTTAGCCGCTTTCCTTGAAAGTGAGGACATTATGACAAGGATCATGCTGCGCGCAGGACTTGGACTCGCCACGCTGAATGCCGTTGTCCTGACGGGATGCAGCCAGGTCCCGCACCAGTGCTCTTGCTGTTCTCGGACACCAACCATCGTCTCCGCGTCGGCGCTTCCCCCTGTTAAGCAAACTGACGTCGCCAGCCTTCCGTCTGTTAAGCAGACTGCCGTCACCAGCCTTCCGCTGCCGCAAATTGAGGTCCCCAAGCGGCCCACCGGAACAGTGTTCGTGCCGGTCGTTTCCTGCCCAGCCGACGGCAAGGGCGGCTGTGTGACTGGGACCCTGGAACTGACTCTGGCCCAGGCCGACGCTCTGGGAATCCGGCCAGGTTCCACGCCGGGCGCGTTGTTCCGGCCTGGTCCTTCGACCGTGCTCACGCAGTTGCCCACGAAATCGACGGACGTGGAAATCAAGCAAGTCTCCTCGGTGGAGGCATTGCCCGAAGAGTAGGTGAGCCCCGCTCACGACATGTTTCCCTGTGCCTATTGCCAGGGCATCACAGACAAGGGCGGTACCGGCCCCAACCCGGAAATCGGTGGCGATGGCACCGGTCCCGACGACCGGGGGGTGTGCTTCTATTTCGACTGGGTCTTGAAGATCATTGGGGCCATACAGCAATCCTAAACACGCCAGGGGCCGGGGATAGGCGGCGACGGGCGAATGAGGGCAGGGGGGGGCCCTCAATAGCTGCCCTCATCGATGACCTCGCCACCAGCCCGTGTGCCGAGAGCCCGCCAAACGTCCAGTGCGATACTGTTGTTGATGCCGCGCGCCGAGCCGTCGAGCATTAGGACCTGCACGATTCCCGGGTGATAGCTGCGCGCTGTCACGGCCGCGTAGGTGGGGAATCTGGCCGACTTGCCCTCCCGCTGCGAGGTGAAGTCCATGTCGTATGTCATCCCGTCGCTGACATAGGGCACGACCGTATTGGGCGTAAATACCGTGGTGAAACCGGTATGGTTGGTCCGGCTGTCAACCCACTCGACGTGGCCGCCGTTGGGCTTGAAGGCCCCGCCGTAGGAGAGCGCCGCAGCCGGGGAGTTAGGGGGCAGAACACCCAGCGTGGCCGGGACATCGGCATCCCGGAAGTAGGAGGTGAACGCCTTGACTTCGGCCATGCCCAGCGTGTTGCTCAAACCATCGAGCACGTCCGTCGGCCGGATAGCACCTACCGCTGAGTATGGACTCGGAGGAAACGCCCCGTCGCCTCCCCGCCCGCTGGCCGGGTCGAGTATAAACCAGGTGCCACCACAAACCGCGTAGTTGAGCGGCCAATGCGTCCCGGCGGAATCGAGATGGTCGTTCAGCTCGCTTGGGCAAAGGAACAGCGGAACCCGGATGCTTGTGACATCGACCGGGGCTGAATCGGAGGAGGTCGAGAAGTTGATCAGGTTTTGCAGATTGGCCTGCTCCAGATAAGGCAATAAACGGGCTAGCGCCGACCACGGATCTTCAGTTTGGCCGGGCGGGTAGTAACCGGCAGGGGGGAATACGGAGTGGGCGTCGACGTGCACGTACAGTCCGAGGCCAAGCTGCTTGAGATTGTTAAGGCATTTGACCCGATTGGCGGCTTCCCGGACCTTTTGGACGGCGGGAAGCAGCAGGCCGATCAGTACCGCGATGATCGCAATCACCACCAGCAGCTCGATCAGCGTGAAGGCGCACCGACGCATCGCTCGTTGCATGAAACCTCTCCACAGAAGGCAGTCCAGGAAGAACGATCGGCTACATGAGAGCCGTGACGTCTCGCTGGTTAGTTCCAAAACTTCAATAGCATACCGGACAAAGTGGTAAGGCAAAAACAAGACTTTCGCATCTTCACCACAAGTTCATATAGGGAATTAGTGCGCGCGTGGTCGCAATTGTCCGCCGGCTACCGCCAAAGCTGGATCCGCACAGTTTCACGTTTAGGCCATGGTGGTCAGGCCTCAGGAGGTGCGGGCCGTGGCGTGAAATCCGAAAGGAATCATACTGCCGTGTGTACAATCAGCTGCAACCTGGCTATTGAATGAGCAAGGCTCTCGACACATCTATGCCGAGAGCCTTGTCAGGCCGGATGAGGCTTGCAGAGCCCCGTCGCTACGCAAGCGCCGGAATGATCACTCGATCTTCAAACTCCAGGGGCCGCTGGCGTAAACAGCTACTGCGTACAGTCCTTCCTTGCCGAGCGAGATCGCTTTGGACCCTTCATACGCGCCTAACTGGGCGAAGATGTGCTCGACGAGTTTACCGTTACGGTCGTAGAGCTTGACCCGGAAGATGCCTTCTCCGCTGTAGTTCGCGCGGAAGACATTCAGGCCGTCGGGAAGGGTCACGAATCCAGCGAGGTCGGATCCTTTTCCCTGCTTTGCGAAGGGCTTGGACGCGCCACTTTCAGGCCGTGGTTCACGAATCGTGATCGCCCACTTGCCGTCCGCTCGGACGTTCAACAGATACTCACCCGGTTTCGCGATACCGACGAGGAGCGTGCCTTTCCACGCACCAATTTCGTTCAGAGGCATGGAGACTTCGTGGCCCTCTTGATTCAAGAGAGAGACCTGGAAGTTGTGGCGCCCGTCGTGTTCGATTTGCCATGTTGAAAGTCCTGCCTGGAGGGAAAACTTCTGCGATGCCTGATCGCCCTTGCCCGAGACCTCGAAGGAAGGCGCGCTAGACTTTCCCTGGTCGCGCTCGGCAGCGGGCTTTTCGCTAGCCGTGGGAACAGCTTTGTCCACAGATTGAACTGGGACCGCGGGGCTCGCAACGGCGGGCGGAGCATTCTTCTGGGCGACTGCCGGGCGCGGCGTTACCGGAGTCTTTGCATCGACAGCGTCCTGGACCTGATCGCAGCCGGTCAGCCCGACTGCTCCCATTACGACAAGGGACGAAAACACTCGTCGAAACATGAAATCTCCTCGATGAAGGAAAAACTTGGGGACCGCTGAATTGGGCCGTCCCCCATCCGCCCGAAGGTGCCGGCGAAACGCGGGCGCGGCAACTTGGCTCGGAAAGATTAGCTTAGAAAACAAGTAGGGACAAACACCGAGGGCTGAAGGAGGAAAGCGGGCCAACTAATGCGACATGGATGACGCGGCTGTGCCTTTCTACCCACTCATGTAGGCCTGCATACCTCATGGTCACTCAGAATCCCATTACCAGGCAAAGAAGCCATTCGAAGAGCCGCTGCGGCAGGAACCTCTTCAAGGGGACAACAATGCGCTGCGACAACAGGCCGCTCGGGTAACGCAGACGCGGTCTTTTGCTACGCAAAATTCGTTCGACGAGGAAACCGATCGATTCCGGCGTCGGGGCATTCCTCTCGTCCTTTTCCTGGGCTATTCGCGTCCGCTCGAGAGCTTCGTAGTACGCACTGCTCTTTGTCGAGGCTTTGGTAAGACGGCGCCTGGCGGGGAAATTCGTGCAAAAATCTCCGGGCTCGACAAGAACAACTCGAATGCCAAAGCGGCGCGTCTCTAGCCTTAGACTCTCGGTCAGGCCTTCGAGGGCAAACTTGCTGGCGCTGTACATGCTGCTGAACGGCAATCCAATGATGCCGGCCAGAGAGCTGACATTGATGATGGTGCCGGCTCTCTCCCGTCGCATGATGGGCAACACCGCCCGGCAGACGCGCAGCACGCCGAAGAAGTTCGTCTCCATCTGGGCCTTGGATTCTTCTACCGAAGTATCTTCCACTGCCCCCATCAATCCCCAACCGGCATTGTTGATCACGGCATCAATGCGCCCGGCACGCAGAATGACCGTCTCTACTCCCTTGGCGACAGAGTTGTCGTCATCGACGTCCATCGAAAGTATCTCGACGGCGTTGGGGTCGGCCTGGGCGGACTCAGGAGGGCGGCGTTGCGTGCCGAATACGCGGTAGCCCCTCTTCAGGAGATGCTCTGCGCAAACCTTGCCAATTCCTGAGGAAGCCCCCGTGATCAGAACGACCTTCCGCGCAGCCTGATTCATTGCCGACTCCGAAGCAGACAGGGCGAGCCTCATGCAAAAGGGAATCCCGCCTGGCGTTGCCCAGACACCAGGCGGGATGTTCGATGTCTCACATGGATAATGGCCTCAATCTCGCCCAGTCATCAAAGCCTCCGCGTGAGACAGCGCTGAGTGTAACCAGCTGAACGAGCAAGGCAAGGAAAATGTTCGCTCTTCGGACGAACGCGCGTTCTCTCAGGCGATCACATCAGGGAGGATAGCTGCCGCGCGATTTCCATCCTACAATGAGCAACGGATTTGACTCGGACATACCCGACCACGAGACCGCGGAAAGGAACGCCGATGCGACGAACTCCACTTGTTTATGCCGGACTCTTCCTGTTGGTTCCTCTCTTCGTCCCCGCCCTTCATGCTGAAGGCAAACATGCGTTGACGGTGGAGGACCTGTTCCGCTTCAAACGCGTCGCCGATCCACAAATCAGCCCCGACGGCAAGGCTGTGTCGTACACGCTCACGATGGTTGACCTCCCCGGGAATCGCACGACCACGAACATCTGGCTGGCATCGACGGAAATCGGCGATCCTCGGCCGCTGACCAACGGCACCAAGCATGACCGTCATCCGCGCTGGAGCCCGGACGGGGCACAGATCCTCTTCGAATCCGATCGCTCCGGCGAAAATCAACTCTGGGTCATCGACGTCCATGGCGGCGAGGCCCGGCAATTGACCACGATTGCGTCCGAGGCCGGCAATGGTATCTGGTCGCCGGACGGCAAAGCGATCGCCTTCGTCTCCGCCGTCTATCCGGAATACTCCGACAAGCCCTTCAAGGAAAGCAACGCCCTCAACAAGCAGCGCAAAGAGGACGCCGCCAAGAATCCGGTCAAGGCCCGCGTCTTTACCAAGCTCTTCTATCGTCACTGGGACGACTGGGTCGAAGATAAACGCCAGCACCTTTTTGTCATACCCGCCGCGGGCGGTGAACCGCGAGACGTTACCCCCGGCGACCGCGACGCCAACCCGACTTCGGATACCTTCTCGGCCGGTGACGACTTCACCTTCAGCCCCGACGGTCAGTATCTCGTCTACACGGCGACGCCCGAGCGCAACGAAGCTTGGAGCACCAATTACGACATCTGCCGGTCACCGGTAGCCGGCGGCAAAGCCGAGTGTCTGACCACAGAGAACAAGGCGGCGGACGGCGCGCCTGCGTTTTCCCCTGACGGCCGGTTCCTGGCCTACCGAGCCCAGCGCCGGCCCGGGTTCGAATCTGACCGGTGGGAGATCATGGTCACCGACGCGCAGGCCAGGGGCAAGCCGCGCAGCATTACCACGGACTTTGACAGCTCGCCGGCAATGTTCATCTGGGGACCGGATAGCAAGACGATCTATTTCGTCGCCGAGGAGAAAGCGGCCTCACCCATCTACGCCGTATCGATTGAAACAGGCAAGCCAGAGAAAATCCTGGAGGGGAGTACAAACTCATCCCTCTCCATAAGCAAGGACGGGAAAACCCTGGCTTTCGCGCGCGTTGCCCTGAATCATCCTGCAGAAGCTTTCGTGGCGACCGGGTTCAGTCCTTCCGCGCAAGAGACAAAGCTAGCTGCGCAGAACAAGAGCCGGGCGAACGCCGATCTGCTGAATCGACTCGATATGCCTCGTCCCGAGAGTGTCACTGTCGCAGGCGCCGGCGGCACGCCCATGCAAATGTGGATCCTCAAACCTCCCGGCTTCGACGCCAGCAAGAAATGGCCCCTGGCCTTCCTGGTACATGGCGGCCCTCAGGGGGCGTGGGAGGACGGCTGGAGCTTCCGGTGGAACGCCGAGGCCTGGGCAGCTCAGGGGTACGTTGTCGCCTTGCCGAACCCGCGCGGCAGCACGGGTTTTGGTCAGAAGTATGTCGATGAGATCAGCGGCGACTGGGGCGGCAAATGTTTCGAAGACCTGATGGCCGGGCTCGCCTTTCTCGAGAAGCAGCCTTACATCGACCCCGAACGCATGGGGGCCGCGGGCGCATCCTTCGGCGGCTATATGATGAACTGGTTCCAGGGACACACGACCAAGTTCAAGACGCTTATCACCCACTGCGGCGTCTACAACTTCGACAGCATGTATGCGACCACCGACGAGATTTGGTTCGACGAGTGGGAGCACGGCGGTCCCCCCTGGGGAAGCCAGCGCGAGTCGTATGAAAAGTTTTCTCCGCACCGGTATGCCAAGGAGTTCAAGACGCCCATGCTCATCATCCACAACGATCGCGACTTCCGCGTACCCCTGAGCGAAGGGTTTCAGTTATTCTCGACCCTGCAGCGCCAGGGCATCCCGTCCAAGATGATCAACTTCCCGGACGAGAGCCATTGGGTGCTGAAACCGGCAAACAGCGCGTACTGGCACAAGGAGGTGTTCGCCTGGCTGAAAAAGTACGTGCCGCCTGGTGGGCGCTGAGGAGTGAACTAGCGCTCTGCGAATACTTAACTGACGGGTTGACGAGCGACAAACGCCTGAGAGAAAGAACGAAGATGAGGAGTACGATTAGGAAGAGGATTAAGAGCAGGAGAACGAGAAAGAGCAGGACTTACGAGGCAATGAGGACATGATATCCTTCTCTTAATCTGAATCGTGCTCTTCATCCTCTTCTTAATCGTAATCTTCCTCTTAGCTCTTACTCTTCCTTCAAGGTTTGTCCCGTCAGTCGAAGATTAACCGATCCTAGTTCGCTTCGCGATACCAGCGCAGCGTGCGCTCCAGGCCGACGTCGAAAGAAACGTTCGGCTCATAGCCCAGCTCGCGGCGCGCTCGGCTGATATCGGCTCTCGAATAACGCACGTCGCCGGCGCGCGTCGGTGCGTGCTGCGGTACTAATTTGCTTTCAAGCAGATGATTGAGGGCTGCCACGAGGTCGAGAATGGTGATGCTGGAGCCGGTGCCGATGTTATACACATTGCCCGACACGCCCGGCGCCGAAGCCGCCTTCTGCAATGCCTGGACGGCGTTGTCGACATAGGTGAAATCGCGCGACTGCAATCCGTCGCCATGTACGATCGGCGTTCGCCCCGCTGCCATCACCGCAATGAAAATGGCAATGACGCCGGAATAAGGACTATCAGAGCGCTGCCTGGGACCGAAAATATTGAAGAAGCGGACGCGAACCGTTTCCAATCCATAGGTAGCGGTAAACGCCTCCGCATAGAGTTCTCCCGTCAGCTTGGCCGCGGCGTATGGCGAGAGCGGCCGGAGCGGGGCGTCTTCTGTTTGGCCTTCCGCACTGGATAGGCCACCGTATGCGCTACTGCTGGCGGCGTAAACGACGCGGCGCACGCCGCTGCGCCGGGCTGCGTCGAGCACATTCAGCGTCCCTGTCGCGCAGACGCGGTGCGTGTCGACTGGGTTCTCGACACTGCGTTGTACCGATGCCAGCGCGCCCAGGTGATAGACCACATTCACGCCAGCCGTGGCCCGGTTCACGGTGTCTGCGTCGCCAAGATCGCCCTCCACGATTTCCGGCGCGGGATGAACCGTTTGGAGGTTCGAGCGCAGTCCTGTACTGAAATTGTCCAGCACGCGCACGCGCTGGCCCTGGCTTGTGAGTGCGTGCACTAAGTGGGAGCCAATAAATCCGCCGCCGCCCGTTACCAAGCAAAGCTGACTCATAGTCCAAGCACCACCCGGGATAGGTTGAATCGATTCGGAGGACAAAGAAAGGATATGATACTAGCCAACGCGTGGCTGGCACGTCTCGAACAGGTTGATCCTTCTTATTGTGCGGGCTATGCAGAGCCTGCTGAAAAAGGGGTCTGACCCCCTACGAAGCTTCACTGATTTCCCGCTTTCTTGGGGATCTATCACCCTTCGTGGAAGGGGTCAGACCCCTTTTTCAGCGGGCTATGCGGTGGCGCACATTTAATCGACAAAGAGCGCCTCCACGTAGGCGTCTGGATCGAACGGCTCTAGATCATCAAGTTTTTCGCCGACACCAATAAACTTCACGGGCAAGCCCAATTTCTGTTTGATGGCAAAGATGGCGCCGCCCTTGGCAGTACCGTCGAGCTTGGCAAGAATTATCCCGGTGCAGTGTATGAGCTTCTTGAACATCTCCGCCTGGACGATGGCATTTTGGCCGGTGGTCGCGTCCAGCACCAGAAGCACTTCATGTGGGGCGCCTTCGATCTGCTTAGTCAAGACACGGTGAATCTTTTCGAGCTCGCGCATCAAGTGAGTCTGAGTGTGCAGGCGGCCGGCGGTGTCGACGATCAACACATCGAAGTTGCGCGCCTTCGCCTTTTCGCAAGCATCGTGGGCGACGCTGGCGGGGTCGCTGCCTTGCTGGTTCTTCACGATCTCGCAGCCGATTCGCTCGCTCCAGATGCTCAATTGTTCGACCGCGGCAGCACGAAATGTATCGCAGGCTGCAACCATGACGCGTTTGCCATCCTCTTGATACCGGCGCGCCAGTTTGGCGATTGAGGTCGTTTTGCCGGAGCCATTGACGCCCGCAATCATCACGACTGTGGGCCCGGTCAGGTTGGAACGCATCCCCGTCTCGCCGGCGCGGAGTATTTCCTTGAGCTGCTCCTTGACGAAGGCCTCGACGTCGCCGGTGATTTCCTTATCAAGATAAGCCTGGCGCACGCGATTGATGATCTCGGCCGTGGTGGCCGTGCCCACGTCGGCTAGGGAGAGAAGTCTCTCTAGTTCACTGAGGAAGTCCCGGTCGACGCGGCCTTTCAATCGGAAAAGCTGGGCAATGCCGGTGAAGGCGTCGCGCGTCCTGGCCAATCCTTGCTTGATCTTGCTAAAAAGGGCGCGAAAGACCATCGGTAACCTCAACCTGCTGCTTTCTGACGAAGGAGCTCCAATTCCGCACGCGATACGCTGCGGGCACCGAGGGCCCGGCGAGCCGGTTCGGGGCCGTGGCAGTCGCTGCCGCCCGTGACTGAGAGACCCAGGCCGGCCACGATGGAACGCAGTTGGCGTTCTCGGCCGGGACGCCTGCCAGGATGGGAAACTTCGACAGCCTCCATCCCTAAATCCCGCAGCGTCGCTAGATTCTCTTCAGTGCAATCATAGGAAGGGTGCGCCCAGCTCGCAACGCCACCGGCGCCGCGGACCAGCCTGATTGCCTCCGCCACGGGCAAGCGCACCTTGGGAACGACCACGCGCCCGTCATCCGATAAGTAGCGGTCGAACGCTTCGCGCACGGAACCGGCACACCCGCTCTTGACGAGGACATCCGCCAGGTGACGCCGTCCCAAGACCTCCACGCCTCGGTGCTCACGCAGCTCATCTTCATCAATCGCTATCCCGGAGCTGCGCAGCCGCTCGACCATGTCCCAGAATCGGCCGGTCCGTTCCTCGCAAAGGCGCTTGAGGCCGGCCAGGAGCTGCGCGTCGTCCATGCGAATGAAGTAACCCAGAAGGTGGAACTCCCGTCCCAGAAACTCGGCACTGATTTCCACCGCGGGAACAATTTCCAGGCTGCTCCCCGCGACGAGACGGGCGGGTGCGATTCCGCTAACCGTGTCGTGATCCGTGATGGCGAGCGCGATCAGCCCGGAGAGCCGGGACAATTCGATAACCTGGGCCGGCGAGTAGGTCCCATCACTGTGCGTTGTGTGCACGTGCAAGTCTGCTCGACCGCAAGCTGAACTCGACGCAGCGGCACGGCACAGAGCTGTGAAAGGCTGTCGTGAAGGCATGAATCACGCTGGTGCGGCGGGTGCCGTCGAGGCTTGGTGCAGCTTGTCGAGAATGCCGTTGACAAAGGCCGAGGAATCCGCCGAGCCGTAGCGGCGTGCCAGCTCGATGGCCTCGTCGAGGGTCACGCGGGCGGGAGTGTCCGGCGTGTACGCCAGCTCGAAGGCGCCTAGACGCAGGACATTGCGATCCACGGTGGCCATGCGCGGCAAGCGCCAGTTCTCGGCAGCTTCCGCCAAGCGGGCGTCGATCTCAGCAACATGGCTCACAACCCCATCGTAAAGTCCCAGGCAAAACGACTGGAGTTCTCCGCCGCGCAACCGATCATGCGCGAACCGCTCGATGACAGTTCGCTCGACCGTCGGATTATGGTCCCGCTGAAAAAGGAGTTGGAGGGCCACTTCGCGGGCCCGCGAGCGTCGGGTCATACGATCCTTCCAGCAAGCCAATCTGAATGTCTGCGCGCAAATCGGCTGATACTAGCCCGAAGCGTAAGCGAGGTCCTCGCTAACGCTTCGGGCTAGTATCAGCGGAATCGTGCACGATGATGTAGATAGTCTCGTTGCACCGAGCCTTGCATGGGACTGTGACCCTTACGCATTGGGCAATTGCCGAAGTAGATTGACCATTTCGATCGCAGCGAGTGCGGCTTCGAATCCCTTGTTACCTGCCTTGGCGCCTGCGCGATTGATCGCCTGCTCCAGCGTGTCACACGTCAGGATGCCGAAGATGATCGGCACTCCGGTTGTCAGAGATCCCTGAGCTACCCCCTTGGCCGCCGCGCCGGCAACGTGATCATAATGGTCCGTGTCGCCGCGGATAATTGCCCCGAGGCAGATCACAGCAGCATACTTGCCGCTCGACGCCAGACGTTGGGCCGTAACTGGGATCTCGAAGGAGCCGGGCACGCGCACCAGGTCGATTGCGTCATCCGCAACACCGTGACGACCAAGACCGTCGAGCGCGCCGCCGACGAGGTGCTCGACCACGAATTGGTTGAAACGCGCAGCGACCAGAGCGAATCTTCCTGGCGGCGGGGCGAAATTACCTTCGTACACTGTCGGCATGGTGCGACTCAACGTCTTCGAGTGTGTCCGATAAGCTCTCCCCTCTCCCCCGAGTACGGGGGCGAGGGGCTATTCGGACTGACTATTAGGTTAGTTTGGATGCGCTAGCTGACTTAAAACCGGCATCAAGAAAGATTCATGCTCATCAAGAATTCCGCGTTGCTCTTCGTCCGTGCCATACGGTTCACCAACAAATCCATGGCTTCGACCGGATTCATGTCGCTGAGCACTTTGCGCAGGATATAGATGCGCCGCAGCTCTTCCGGATTGAGCAGCAGTTCTTCCTTGCGGGTGCCAGAGCGATTCACGTCGATCGCGGGCCAGACGCGCTTATCGACCAGGCGGCGATCGAGGTGGAGTTCCATGTTGCCGGTGCCCTTGAACTCTTCGAAAATCACTTCGTCCATGCGGCTGCCGGTGTCGATCAACGCCGTCGCCAGAATGGTGAGCGAGCCGCCTTCTTCAATATTCCGGGCTGCCCCGAAGAAGCGCTTCGGCTTGTGCAGCGCGTTAGCGTCCACACCGCCGGAGAGAATCTTGCCGGAGTGCGGAATCTCCGTGTTATAAGCCCGGGCCAAACGAGTGATGGAATCAAGGAGGATCGCCACGTCGGTGCCAAATTCCACGAGCCGCTTGGCTTTTTCGATCACCATTTCGCTGACCTGGACGTGCCGGCTCGCGGGCTCGTCGAACGTCGAGCTGATCACCTCGGCCCGCGGGCCCTTGACGGTGCGCTCCATCTCGGTCACTTCTTCGGGCCGCTCGTCGATGAGCAGGACGATAACGTAGCATTCCGGATGGTTGCGCAAGATGCTGTTGGCGATCTTCTGCAGGAGGATTGTCTTGCCGGTACGAGGCGGAGCGACGATGAGGCCACGCTGCCCTTTGCCGATCGGCGTCACCAGGTCCATGACCCGCATGTTGATCTCGGCCGGCTCGGTCTCGAGAATGAGCCTCTGGTCGGGATGGAGGGGCGTCAGGTCGTCGAAAACGACCTTCTGGGTGAGTAGATCGGGGTCGTTGTAGTTGATGGCCTCGACGCGCAACAGTGCGAAATAGCGTTCGTTTTCCTTAGGCGGTCGAATCTGGCCGGCGACCACAGCGCCGGTTCTCAATCCAAAGCGGCGGATCTGGCTAGGAGAGATATAAATGTCGTCCGGGCAAGGGAGATAGTTGTAATCGGGGCTTCGCAGGAAGCCGAAGCCGTCGGGCAGAACCTCGAGCGTGCCCTCGCCGAACATCAACCCGTTTTGTTTGACGCGTTCCTTGAGGATCTTGAAGATCAAATCTTGCTTCTTGAGTCCCGTATAATCGGCCAGGCCCTCGTCCTTGGCGATTTTGAGGAGCTGAGGCATGGTCATCTGCTGCAGCTCGCTGATATGCGTGCTGCCGCGTTTGATCTCCTCATAGCGGTTGTTGATCTCGTCGTCGAAGGCGCCGAACTCCTCTTCGCGACGCGGGGCCTCAGTCCCTTGTGCCGCGCCGTTTTCTTGAGGGGGATCCCGTTCGGCACTGCGGGCCTCTTCCTCGCCGTTGTGCGAACCGAACTCAGGTTTCGGCCGGGGCCTTGGCCGTGGATTACTCGTTTCTCGGCGACCTCTCGCTTCAGCCATGTTCAGAATTCTCCTTGGTCAAGCTGGCGCATGAATCAGAGCGAAAGTCAGATGACGAGAGCCAGGAACGATTCCCTTGCACCTCGTCCTTCGCCCTGGCCGTGCTGGGGACACCGAAATGTCACCCGAAGGGTGCTCCGCACAGCAAGCACCAGCGGCAGGCAAAACAGGAATGACGGAACCAACTCCCATGTGTATCGATGCAACCCGGAAGCGGGAGCTTCCCGCGTTTACTGCTCTTCTTTGACAATCCCCCAGCGCTTGAGCAGATCTGCTATCTGCCTGTTCAACTGCTCGGGGGAACCGCCGTTATCCACCACGTAGTCAGCGCGCTTCTTCTTATCTGTCAGCAGCAACTGAGCATTCTCGCGCGCCTCCACGTCCTTGACGCTCCAGCCGCGCTGTTTAGTCAGGCGCTGCAGGCGAACCTCACGTGGCGTGTCTACATAAACAAGCCGATCACAATCCTTGCTCCAACCTGCTTCCAGCATGATGGCCGCGTCCAGCACGATCAGCGGCACCTGCTGGTCTGCCTGGCCGGAAGCAATCTCCTCCCGCAGCCTGCACTGGATCCAGGGAAACACCATTGATTCCAGGATCCTACGCTCCGCGGGCTCGGAGAAGACGATCTTCGCCAAACGGTGCCGGTCGATTGCACCCTGGGCATCGAGCGTCCCGCTCCCCCATCGGTCGATCACACGTTCCCGGATCTCCGGTTGCCGCAGTGCTTCGTGTCCCAACTGGTCTCCGGAAATCACCTTGGCCCCGTATCTCGCCAAGGCAGCTGCCACAAGACTCTTGCCGCTGCCCATGCCGCCGATGAGGCCGACGACTGGTTTTGTCATTCGTCGCCAGTCCGTTATCCGTGCTCCTGGAGCCTGGGTTTCAACCCCGTCTATATGTGCCGTTTCCCAGGATCTCCGCGGGCGCGAAACGCAAGCAATGCAATTAGGAACTAAGCACCAGGGACTTTTCTTCTACATCCAGCCAATTTGGCCCAACGGCAAGGTCCACCTTCAGCGGCACTTCCAGCCTGAGGGCCTCTTCCAGCGGCCTGGTCATCTCCTCGCTCACCAGCTGGACCGCCGTGTCTAACTCCTCCGGAGAAACCTCGAAGACCAATTCGTCGTGAATCTGGAGCAGCATGCGCGTTTGGCGCTTTTCGCGGCACAGCCGGCGGTGAATGTTCAGCATGGCCATCTTGATCAGGTCGGCCGCCGAGCCCTGAATTTCCATGTTGATGGCTTCACGTTCGGGCTGATTGCGCTGCTGGTATGTCGAATTGGGACGAATTCCCGTGAGTTCCCGGCGGCGGCCGAGGATCGTACGCACGTACCCCGTGCTGCGACAATCTTCCAGAAGCTCGCTCTGGTAATTCAACACCCTAGGATAACGAGCAAAATAGGAGTCGATGAATCGAGCCGCCTCGTCGCGCGGCATGCCCAAGCGCTCCGCCAACCCATGCGCACTCATGCCGTAGAGCACGCCGAAGTTCACGGTCTTGGCCATGCGCCGCATTTCCGAACTTACCTCCGGCTCGGAAACACCGAAGATCTGGGCCGCCACCGAGGTATGGATGTCGCGGTCTTCGGCAAAAGCGCGGCGCATCCCTTCGTCGCCGCAGAAATCGGCCAGCAGGCGGAGTTCTATCTGCGAATAGTCGGCCGTCAGCAATAGCCAGCCGGGCTCCGGCACGAAAGCCTGGCGAATCTGCCGGCCTTGGTCGCTGCGAACCGGAATATTCTGCAGATTTGGATCGCTCGACGACAGCCTGCCTGTGGCGGCAACTGTCTGGTTGAACGACGCATGGATGCGGCCCGTCGCCGGATTGATCAGATCGGGCAAAGCATCGACATACGTACCTTTCAGCTTGGCGATCTGTCGATGCTCGATGATTTTTTTCGGTAGTGGGTGGCCCAGCGCTGCCAGGCGTTCCAGCGTCGCCTGATCGGTGCTGGCGACCCCCTGGATGCCGGTCTTGCGCCCCGCCGGCAGCTTCATTTCTTGAAAGAGAACTTCGCGAAGCTGCTTGGGCGAAGCGATGTTGAAAGGCCTCCCGGCCAGGTCGTAGATATCTTGTTCGATGCCGGCCAGCTGGCCTGCCATCTCCTTGCCGAGGCGGCGCAGCAGGGGGACATCCACGCGGATGCCGTTGAATTCCAACTCGGCCAGCACCTCGATGAGCGGCACTTCCAGTTCTTCGTAGAGCTTGCTCAGCCCTTGCTCGGCGAGGCGTGGGGTGCGGAGAGTGGCACGGCGGGTGCCTGATGCGGCGCCCTCGGGGCTGGTGGGGGCATCGCGAAGCATCGGCTCCAGCAGCTCGCACAATCTCCAGGCCAGGTCCGCGTCTTCGCCAGAGTATTCCGCGACGCGCGCCGCCGTAACCTGGTCCAGGCGGAGTTGCTTCTTCCCTTTGCCGATCAAGTCGGTGATGGGGATCACCTGGTGATTCAAATAGCGATTCGCCAGGTCCGCAATGCCGTGGCTGCGCTCGCCGGCGTGCAGGAGGTAGTCGGCCAGCATGGAGTCGCCGGCAATTCCGGCCAGGCGTACGCCGTTACCGCGCAGCGCCAACAGATCGTATTTGATGTTTTGGTTGACCTTGGCGACATTCGAATCCTCGAGGACCTGCCGAAGTCTCGGCAAGGTTGTCTTCATGTCGAGCGCAGCCTCACCCTCGGGGACTCGGAGCGGAAGATACCAAGCTTCGCCTGCGCACCAGGAAAAGGCGAAACCGACAATTTCAGAGCAAACAGGATTGAGACTCGTGGTCTCGAGATCTACCGCGAAGCGCTTCTGTTTGCGGAGCTCCGCATAAAAGTCGTCGAATTTGGCCGGCGTATCGACCAGACGATAACGGGCATCCCCGAGCACCTGCACATCCGACCTGCGTGTTTCGGCTTCCGTGTTGGCCCCGGAGGGGAACAGTTCACGCTGCTGTGCCGGTTCGGCCGCCGGTTGTCCGTCACGTTCGATCTGAGCCTCTTGGCTGCGGCCCGCGAGCGATTGACTGCGGACTTGATCGGCGAAACCGCGGAAGCCCCACTCCTTGAATAGGGATAGCAAGCGCGGCACATCCCACTCCTGCACGCGCCACCCTTCCCAGTCGAACTCCATGGGGACGTCGGTTGCCAGGCGGACGAGCTTGCGGCTCAGCTCAATCTTGTCTTTGCAGGCCCGCAAGTTCTCCTGTTTTTTGGCGCCCGCAACGCGGTCGATGTTAGCCAGCAGATTGTCCAGCGTGCCGAATTCCTGGAGGAGCTTGGCCGCTGTCTTCAGTCCGATGCCAGGCACACCCGGAACATTGTCCACGGAGTCGCCGACGAGGGCTTGCAGATCGATCACCTGCTCCGGGGCAATCCCCCAGTCTTCCAGTAAGGCTTCCCCGTCAAGGATGGCCCGTTTGCGGAGGTTATAGAGCCGCACACGATCATTGATAAGCTGCCGGCAATCCTTATCGTTGGTGCACACGAGGACGTCCAGGCCGCGCTGCCCCGCCGCAGATGCCAGGGTCGCAATCAAGTCGTCCGCCTCGAATCCTTCTTTTCCCAGCACCGGGATGCGCATCCCTTCCAGCATCTGACAGATCATGGGAATCTGGGTTTGCAGGTCGTCAGGCATTGGCGCGCGGTGCGCCTTGTACTCAGCATAAAGGGCGTCCCGGAACGTGGCCCCAGGACGATCGAAGATGGCCAGGAGATAATCTGGGTTCTTCTCTGTGCGCAAGAAGAGCATGTCCCGTGTGAAGCCGAACAGCGCATTCGTCGGCAAGCCGGACGGGCTGCTCATTTCCGGGATTGCGTGAAAGACCTGAAAAATGAGTGAGTGCGCATCAACCAGAATCATGCATCCGTTCGCAGTGCCCGCAGGCATGACCCAACCTACTGCTTAATCCAAGGAATCTTTTGTCAAGTAGTATGGGGAAGGGCAGTGTTACGCAATGGTAACGGCGGGAACCTGATCCCGCGCTGGACTTCTGCTCATCAGTCGTTGATGTAGCCGCAGACAATCCAGGTGAATAAGACTGGCCGGTCGCCCCCACGACCTGGTCAGGGATATCAGGCAGGCCGGCGGTGTACCGGGTAACCCTGCCGGAAAAGCGACAAGGTGGCCAAGGTCGCCTGGTGCCAAGATTTTCAATATCTGGGTAACGTTCGTGCTGCTTGCCCTCTGCCCGAGATGGTTCAGCGGGAGAGGATCGGTCTACGCTCACTGCAAGTCAACGAATAGGATCGCGACGTTTCGCGGGTGTCATGGTTGGTCTCGGAAAGCCGTTGGATCACAACCCTTTTGCAAGAGTCTGCTGGACTGTTTCCTCTGAACCGGGACAGAAGAGTACGTGAAAACCCTTGAGGCAACAGGAGGTGATCGCTCGCAACGGCAGGGCGTTAGCACGATTACTAACTGGAATCTTAGGGGCGCTGATCTGCGCTGTCAAGTCCACTTGCCCAGCTTGGCAGCCAAATCACGGAGGGGCGAGGGGGAAGGGGCGCGGGACGAGTAGAGTCGCCCCTGCAATCGATTCATCCGTCAAGCGCTGCCGGGGCTGTTCAGCCTGTGAATCCACGCTTCGGCTGAGCGACACGCCTGGTCGGCAAACGTGGCACGTATTGCCCCGCAAAGCGGCCTCGGCGCATAGGTAATGTAATTGACAACCCTTCCATATCCTTTACACTTTATTGTTACACCTGCAAAGGCGGTAGGTTGGCAATGTCGGAGGGTTTGTGCCGGATTTGCCGTCCCCACCGCGCAGCCTTTCACCGGACCAGTTCTTCGATTCGCGAGGTTTATCCATGGCAGCCAATAAAGGCGGAGATTCCAAACAAGGGCTGATCATTGCCCTCGTTTGCTTCGTGTTGTTGTCCATTACCCTGGGCGTATTCACCTACTATGGTTACGCCGACCAGGCGAACCTCCAGGCCAGCGAGAAGAAAGCCAAGGAGGAAAAGACGACCATCGAGAAAGACCGGGACTGGTACAAGTACCAAGCCCTGCAGTTGAAGGCCTATACCGGAACCCTGCCCAAGGACGAACAGGGCGATCTCCCTGTCCTTCGCGATAAAAACACGAGCGGCCCGGGGAAGGACGCATTTGCTGAGTCCGTAAAGTCCCTCGACGCCGAGATGGGTTGGGACCAAAAGCTCGGCAAGCCCGCAACTACTTACAAAGAGACCGTCGAGAAGCTGCGCGCCGACCTCGCGAACGCACAAAGCACCCTGCAGAAGTCTGAAGACCAGAATAAGAAGATCAAAGAGACCTTCGATAACATGGTGGCCACCAGTCGCGCCGAGGTGGACGAGCTGAAGAAAAAACTGGAACTCGCCCAGAAAGATAACCTTGACAACCAGCAGAAAATGGCCAAGGACATGGAGGAGAAGCTCGCCATTTTCGATGAACTGAGCAAGAAGAACGCAGAGTTGAACAAGAATAACCAGACGGACGTCGATACCCGCGACAAAGCAATCAAGGGGCTCAAGAATCAAATCAAGAGCCTGGAAAAGCGCCAGGAGAAAATGGCGCAGCAGATGACGCCGCCCGACTTGCTCAAGTATGACACACCCAAGGGAAAGATCGTTCGCGTCGATTCCAAGGGCGAGCTTGCCTGGGTCAATATCGGCTCGGCCGACAACGTCAAACCCCACCAGAATCTGACATTCAGCATCTTCGGCAGCGGCTCGGACAGTCGCGAGCGCAGGGAACGCAAGGGCGCGCTGGAGATCGTGGATGTCCTCAGCGCGCATCTATCGACCGCGAAGATCACCGAAGTGGCCGACCCCAATTCCAGTCCGCTGCTTCCTGGTGACCTGTTGATCAATCCGGCATGGAGCCCGTCGAATCGCATCCATGTGGCCATTGCTGGGCTAATCGACCTCACCGGTGAAGGGCGCGACAACATCGAAGAATTCATGCGCAATTTGAAGAGGGAAGGAATCGTCGTCGATGCCTACTTTGACTGGAAGGACATGTCGATCAAGGGCGAGGGCATGACTCACCAGACCGACTATTTGATCCGAGGGGAAGGACCGAAGCTCGAGTACGGCAGTACTATTCGAGAAGGCGACACTCGCATGTCGCGCAAGACGGAAATCGGGCAAAAAATAGCCGAAATGGAAACGCAGGCTAACCAACTAGGGGCCACGGTAGTGCCTCTGCGCCGTTTCGTGGCGCTGACCGGTTACAAGCTTCCCAAGGGCGCCGGCGTCCTGGGCGGATCTGGCTATGAATTCATCCGCCCCCAGGAGATCGCGCCCGTCGAGCCGAAGGAAAAGCCGGAAAAGAAAGAGCCGGATGGTAAGGATGACAAAGAAAAGAAGGACGACACCGACAAGTAGCTCGGCATCCTGATCTTTGTCAGGTACCCTCCGAAATAGATTTCGAACCGCGTCCGCGTGCAGGCAGACACCTCTACTCATCTTGCACGCGGGCGTGGCTCGATTGCATGATCGCCCATGACAGTGCACCAGAGACAACCCTGTGCCTCGTCTCTTCGATCGTTTTTCTACCGGTTTCAAGGCCGCACGAGATTGTTGGCAGGTACTGCGGGAAGACAAGAGTCTGGGCCTTGTGAGTTCGGCGCTGGAGACGATCCTCCTGCCCGCCCTCTATTTGTGCGTAACACAGGAAGAAGTCCCCAACTCCATGGACAAAAAGGTGCTGCGGCAGGCATTTGTAGCAACTTCGTGATTCGTCCTCCGCAAGTCATATCTCGTTAGCTAGTCGGTTTTTACAACGTTGTTGCGTCCTTCAACATAGACGAGAGTGCACGATGCGCTTGTTGACATGCCATGTCGCCTGGCCTAGATTTCACTACTCGCGCAGGCGAAGCGGCCCCTCCGGATTGACTTGCCTGCTGCTCAGCGGATCGACCCGTCACGTCGCGCCGTCATCGATAGGGCGCTAGCAGCGCTTCAGACGCGACCCCCTCCGTGCGAAATGTGATTAGCAAGAAATTGGCCCTTGCCGATTATGGCGAGGCTGGCTGGACGCGCTTTATTGCCGCGTCATCTATTTGAGGAGCACGGCACGGCAATTGCCTGGATCGCCGCGCAAGGGCTGGAGGTGTGGAAATGAGGGTACGCTTGTTGAGTCCTGCCGTACTGGCGTTGTTGTGCGGAAACGTTGTCTGGGCAGCCGACCCGGTGCAGCCCAAGGCAATGCATAAGGCGACGGTGACGAGCTCTGGTCTGCAATACCTGGGCGCCATCAAAGTGCCACTCCAGGTCGACGATAATGCCTATGGGGCACTAGCGCTCCGCACTTATCCCAACGGGATCAAGACCTTTTTTATCGTTGGCAAGACGACTGCGGGAACGCACGCATTCGAGTTCACCAATCCTGCTCCAGGCCGGAACCTTTCTGTCGCCCCGCGAGCGACCCTGGTCAGGGCATGGGGGGACATCTATCAAGGGCACCGCACCTGGCCGACCTTCAGTTCCGGACAGCTGGAGACGGAAGGGCTCTTCTGGCTTGGCGGCGACACCTTGCTTTGGGTTTACGGTCATAACTACGACGTGACTCCCGGCTCGAAGCCTGTGGTCGGCATCACGAAATTCAACCCGAATGGGAGCATTTCGGCTTACGGGCCTTGGAAGGCCGACATCGACGCGCATCACCTCAGGAACTATGGCGTCGCAGTGCCGAGTTGGTTCGCGAAATCTTACACCGGTGGCCGGGGATTGGCACTGGGCGCCGGGATCGAATCGGGGGCAAGCAAGGCTTCCTTCGGGCCGGGACTTTTTGCGGTGGATACCCCGAATGAAGCTTTTCCCACTTCTCACCTGTTGACAACACGGGCGCTCACTTTCTACCCCGAAGAACCTCACCAGCAGAGGCTCCACCGCGACGCGCAATATCGCGTTCTCAATCAAAACGGCGTCATGCTCAGCCAGGCGACCGATCAGTTCGCGCCGCCGCGTGGTGGGGTCGGTTTCTGGGGCTCAGCGGATTATATCCGCGCGAGCACATGGATCGATTTGCCGGATGTACAGGGGGTCCTGTTCCTCGGCCGCCTGGGCTACGACAACATGTGGTATGGCAATACTCCCCTGCCGACCGGCATCCAGGATCCCTGCCATTGCACCAAGGGCCAGCATGCTTCCCGCTATGCCGCGCGCTGGTTTATCTACGCACCAGCCGACCTCGCCAAGGTCGCAAGCGGGCAGGCTGCGTCCTGGCAAATTAGTCCCACGGAAGTCTTCGATCCGACCCTGCTTTTCAACGTGCAGTTGAATTGCGATAAATTGGTCACCGGTGCGGCGTTCGATCCGGAGACACGGACCGTTTATATTTGTGCTCCCGCGGTGGACAATGCCAGGACCGGCAGGCTGCCCGTGATCCACGCGTTTGCGGTCAAGTAAGGATCGCTGGATTCTTACTCCTGGATTTCCCGGATGACTCGGTCGTTTCGGCATGGCGTTTGCGCCTTTTCCCTGGAAAGCCCAGCGTTTCCAGCGATTTCCTGCCGAAAAGACCGAGGAACCCAATGGGTGACAGCCAAAACGACACCGCGCGCGTCGATGTCGACCGCCAAATCAAGCTGGAGTTCCACGGCTCGACCGTCACCAGTGACGCTGGACTCCTCGCCTAACGCGAACTCGATGATGCCCTCCGATTGACCAACACAGCGGCGAGTGGCCTGCACGACACTCGCACCGGACAGAACACGCAGCACCGCTTGCTCGCTCTCCTCTGCCAGTCGATCTACAGCCGGCTGACCGCCCCGACCAACGGGTCCGCAAGCCGTCACCAGGCGTCCGTGGTGCGCCGTGCAGGCCGATTTCGGGCGCTGAGCAAAGGAGATGCATCGGGTGCGCTGGGTTCAGGCCGCGACGGAGGCGTACTAGCGGCGCTTTTTCGGGGAACTCGTTGCAACCGTTCCTGCAGGTCGGTATCATCACCCTCTGGAGTCGCCGTCGAGGCCCCAGGGAGCGTCTATCCGGGAAAGATCGGATTAGGCATGCAGCAGGGCTGAAGAGCTTGCTGCCGCTGCGAGCATGATGACGGCGCCTGCTATTATTCCCGGCCCTCCGACGCCTACCAAGCCACTGCGGACGCCACAGCACGCTTCGCACCGCGCCACCCCTAAACCAGCGCCGCTACAAAGGACACGTACGGCCGGATGGACCCGGTTCTAAGCAACAACTTGGCTGGTCGCTGACGGAGGGATGACACCAGGTGAGGAGCCACATGGAAAGCCCAGTCATCAACCTTGGGGATAGCCTGGATCACCAAGCACGGTCGATGCTCGAATGGCCAGACGAATTCATCGCGATGCTGAAGCCGCGACTTCTGGCGCTGCACTCTGGCGCCGCGCTCGCGCCGGCCGATCTAGCAGAACTCAATGAGTACGGCATACTGCAAGCTCAAACCGGCAAGATCACCGTGTTCGGTACGTACCTCCTGGGAGTCGTGGTACAAGAGGGGTGGGAGGAGGCCGACGACGAATTCATGTCTCTACTCAAAGGGTTGAAGGGAAAGGCGATCTTGGACGTGGGGGGCAACACGGGCTGGTCATTGAGACACATGCCTGCATCACCGGATGAAGCGATCATCATCGACGTTGATGCACGAAGCCTAGTGCTGGGTTACCGCTGGGCCCGACAGGAGCAGCGTCGCATCCAGTTTGAATTAGGTTGCGCGGAGAAGCTGCCGTTTGCCGATAGCCGGTTTGATTGCGTCATCTGCCGCAATGCGATTACTTATATGCATCAGCGCACGGCCATCCGGGAGATGTGCCGTGTCCTCAAGCCCCAGGGAACCATCTACCTTCGCTTTGAGCGCATATGGTTTGACATTCGGAAGCTGCTGCATGCAACCTCTCTCAGGTCTTTCTGTGGACATTTACGTGACCTGTTTTGGGGATTGTGTCAGGCCGTTACCGGCTGGCAAATGGTTCCAGATAACGCGATTCAGGACCGAAACCGCGGCGGAGTTCCAAATACCTTTTTCTACCGTTGCGGACGGACTTTTGGGACACTGCCTCAGTACAAAGTCTTATTGAAAAGGGGAGGCTGCAGCGCCGTGGAGGTACTTGTCCCACGCAAGGTCGCCCGCTGCCTGGGGATTCCTACGCAACATTGCTTGATCGCCCGAAAAGTGGATCGTGCCGATTCTTGAATTATGGCGGCCCTTTGGCAGGCGTGACATTCCCGATCAAATGGCTTGCCGGGGGATTGAGTGACAAAAGTTGGCTATAGAAAGCAGCGGGGGATGCCTCAAAATAGCGGTGTGGAAGGCAGGCGAAGTCCAGCCCGGCCGTGGGCAGGGAGGCGAGGAAAGCCCGCCAAGCCTTTTGCCAAGCTTGCAAGGGACGGTCGGACATGGTAATCGTCTGCCTAGGTAGACTCCTTGAAAAAAGGGGTTTCAGGGCCGGGATGTTGCGAGCATCCCGGCCCTACTCGTTTCCGGGTTAGAAGCTGTTGGGGTTGACGGCGGGCGCTGGACTCAGCACGGTCCGGGGCAACATGCCCGCGGCCGCCAGTGTCCGGATATGCTTGCAGGGCTTTCCGGCCTTGTGGTACGTGTGACAAATGGCACGTAGATCTCGAAAAAATCGTTCAAAAGGTTTCAAAAGGCGTCTCACCGTTGCAACCGGCCGGCGAGAGAAAAAGTTTGCTCAAATGGGAATTAGTGTCTTTCCGCTGAAGTTCTATGCCACTTGCGGAGAACTTTCTTGTTCATAGAATGAACTTCTACAAATGCCGCACTGGCGATTATTTCCCGGTTTTTCCGGGAAAACCTCACTCTATCAAG
>Ga0316363_10000942_pt1 | contig 29493 bp, 34 predicted proteins | sample Sb_taG_3_FD_200459 | JGI IMG/M metagenome (GOLD analysis project Ga0316363, IMG submission 200459) | Peat soil microbial communities from Weissenstadt, Germany - Sb_50d_a_PC metaG (v2) (version 2) | ecosystem: Environmental > Terrestrial > Soil > Wetlands > Peat | place: Germany: Weissenstadt...
GGCGCAGAGCACCAGATTCGCCCCCATCTCCGCCAGGCCCTCGGCCATCTGCAGACCCAGACCCATCGAGCCACCCGAAACAATGGCTACGCGTCCGGTCAGATCGAAAAGTTGTTTGACATTCATTCCGGGAACGGCCTCTCCGCGGGGCAGAGCCACGCAAAAATGATAGTTAATATCATATTATAGTCGCTAATGTCAACACACTTTTTGCGCGATCTTCAAACCGCTTCGAGGCCACTAGCCGTCCGGCGCAATCGCGCCGCAACTACTGCTGGAGGCGGAGCGCCACCCGCCCCGAGATCTCGCCGCGGCTCAGTTGCCCCAGAACCTCTTGGACCTCGGCGAGCGGCCGCGTGGTCACCTGGCAATGGACCTTGCCGGCTGCCCCCAGCGCCAGAACCTCACGCAGATCCTCCCGCGTGCCCACGGCGGAAGCCTTGATCTGAATCTCGCCAGCCGCCATCAGAATCGCCGGGAACGAGATATCCTCCGCGGGCAAGCCCACCGCCAGCAGCGTCCCCGTCGGTCGCACACAATAAAACGCCATGTCGTACGCGGACTTGGCCGCCGAGGTGACGATCGCAACGTGCACTCCGCCGGAGCCACGCACTTCCTTCACCACGTTGCTGGTCGCGGCGTTCAGCGTTCGGGCGGCGCCCAGCGACTTCGCCAGCGCGAGTTTTTCCTCGGAAATATCGATCGCGGTCACTTCCGCTCCCGCTGCCCGGCCAATCTGGACGGCAATGTGGCCCAGTCCGCCCACGCCGAAAACCGCCAGCCGCTGCCCGGCGCGAATCTTGGCCTGCTTGAGGGCGCGATGAACCGTGACTCCCGCACAAAGCAGCGGCGCCGCCTGTTCCGAGGGAAGCGTGTCGGGGATCTTGACCACGTGGCTGGCGGGAGCCTTCGCATATTCCGCATATCCACCATCTACCGTGACGCCAGTGATGCGCTGCTGCAGGCACACATTCTCGTTGCCTTCGCGGCAAAACTCACATTGCCCGCATGTCCACTGCACCCACGGCACTCCGACCCGTTCTCCCACCTGGATACTCTGGACCGCCGCGCCCCGCTCCACCACCCGGCCTACGATCTCGTGTCCGAGGATCAGCGGTTTCTTCACGATGCCGGCCAATTGCGTCCAGTCGCCGTCGGCCACGTGCAGATCGGAATGACACACACCACAAACCTCCACCTCGATCAGGACGTCGTCCGCGCCAATTTGCGGCCGAGCCACCTCCTCCAGCGATAACGGTGTCTTGAATGCGTGCAGAACAGCGGCCTTCATCCCTTTCTCCTCTCGAACAGGCATGCCACACCAACAAAGGGTGCTGGCGCGATCCCGGAAAACCTTACGACCGGATGCCGCGCAAGAAAAACTCCACCGCGCTCCGCATCCGGTCGGTGAGCTTGTGCGGCCCGGTCAGATCCACCGCCCATTGCCGCACCACCGTGTTGTAGAGCCCTTCCATGAACTCCGCCAGATGCACCACCGGAAACGCGCGCGTCACTTCGCCTCGCTTCTGCCCCTGCGTCAGAATTTCCCGCAGCAGACTGGCGGCTGCCTCCTCGTGTCCCCGCAGTTCCGAGGATCGCACCGGATCCATGGCGCCCGACAGCACCACCGCTTGCCACAGTTGCCGGTCGGATTCCACCTCCCGCGCCATGGTCACGTACAGCCGCCGCAAACGCTCGCCCGTCCCCGCCTTGCTCGAAAGCTCCGAACGCAGCCTCTCGCAGATACAGGCAAACCCGCGTTCTCCCACCTCGCGCAGAACCGCATCCTTACTGGGAAAATACCGGAAAAAGGTGGGCTGGCTGATTTCGAGCATTTGCACGATGTCGTCGATTCTGGTGTTCTCGTATCCGTGCTTGCGAAACAGCTTGATCGAGGTATCGATAATCTGCTGCCGCAAGCGCGCCTTCTTCCGCTCCCGCAGCCCGACCTCGATCTGCTCTCCCGCTGTCTCTGCTGCCCCACTCCGTGTCGCAAGCGCACCTGGCAAGGTCTCTTCCTCCTCATCGATTACCGGCACGTCCCCAAACGCGACGTCCGTAAAATGTGAGATTAACTATAACAAAATAGCGACTAACGTCAAGTTGTGGAAAAGAGCGTTTCAGTCGTCGATGGCAATCCCTATTTCGCCACGGAAATCGGACACGCCCGCCTCGCGCGCGACGTCCTTGAATTTACCGGTGGTAAGGGGTGAAAATACTTCGCCGTTCGTTCGCCTTGCGTCTTTTCTTGGCCTTCCTGCGTATTCCCAGTAGTATGCACGCAACAACCTGTTATTTCGTCAATGCAATGGTGGATGAGAAGAGCGAGATCGCGCACGGATTGCGTCGTCGCGATCCCGACTTGCTCGACCGCCTCATCGAGCAATACCAGCATCGGCTGCTGCGTTACCTGCTGTCGCTGACCCGCAACCGGGCTACCGCCGAAGACCTTTTCCAGGAAACCTGGATTCGCGTTCTGGAACGCGGACATCAATACGACGGAAAACATGAGTTCAGCACCTGGCTGTTCTCCGTGAGCCGCCACCTGGTCATCGACTTTTTCCGTCGCAAACAGCCGGCCAGTCTCAACGGCCTGCTCGAGGACGAAGACAAACCGATGGACCCGCCCGCGTCGGGACAGCCCTCGGCGTTTGATCTGGTAGCTCATCGCGAACTGAGCGAGCGGATCGCTGCCGGCCTCGATCACGTGGCTGCCGAATATCGTGAAGCCCTCGTACTTCGTTTCCAGGAAGGACTGTCATTGGACGAGATCGCCGTGGTCACCGGCGCACCGCTTGGTACCGTGAAGTCCCGGGTATACCGTGGCCTGAGCGCGCTTCAGCCGTTGTTGAAAGGAATACAGGCATGACCAACAAGGGGCTAACCAATAACGATCACGTACGCGCCCGCCAGATGCTCGCCCTCGCCGACGCCGGGCAGTTGCCCGCCGCAGACCGCGCTTGGCTGGAAAGCCACCTGGAAGCATGCGACTCTTGCCGCGCCTTTGCCCAGGACGCCGGCGACCTTGTCCGAGCGCTGCGTTCGATTCCTGTGGCCGCCGACCGCACCTTGGTCGCCGCCACCCAAATGCGCGTGCGGTTGCGTGCCCGGGAGCTGCGACAGCGCGATGAACGCTTGTGGTTGGTCGGCGTCTCTTGTGTAGTGGTGACGCTGACCGCCGTCCTTACGAATCTCGCATGCTGGCGCGGTTTTACCTGGCTGGTGGAGCGCACCCATATTTCCGCAGCCACCTGGCCGGTCGCCTTTGTCGCGCTCTTTATCGCGCCCGCGCTGGCTGCCAGTGTGCTGCTGCTCGCCCAGGGCACGCACCTGGCCAATCACAACCGCTGAACACAGGGATTGAGAACACGGGATTGAGAGAAGGAGACACACCGATGCAAGTGCGAAACGAAACCCGGACCCGATTCTCGGATGAGGTCCGCATCATTTCCCCGATTGCCTATTTCATCGCCTTCTTGGCCTTTGCCGGAATGCAGATTCTTTTCGCCACGGTGGTGGCCAGCGATCCGAAGGCCCCTCCCCTCTGGGCCCGAGAATGCCTCGTACTCCTCGGTGGCGGCGTGCTGGCGGTGTTTGTTCTGCTCATCGGATATGTAAACCGGGACGCCGGCCGGCGGGGCATGAGCCGGGTCCTGTGGACGCTCGTGGCGATCTTCGTTCCGAACGCACTGGGGATCGTCCTGTACTTCATTCTGCGCAAACCGCGTCTCGGGTCCTGCCCGCAATGCGGGACGCACGTGGAGGCGGGCTTCGGTTTCTGTCCCAAGTGCCGCTACCGCTTGCAGCCAGTCTGCCCGCAATGCCAGCGCGGAGTTCAGTCGGGCGATGTGTTTTGTCCGTTCTGCGGAGGCGCGTTGAATACGACGGTTCGCGAGCCAGCACCCTTGTGAAATAGGAATTGTGAGTCAGAAAAGCTCAGGCGTTGTTCAACCCCGAATTTTCCCGGCATACAGCGCCATGCCCACCACGGCATCAATTCCCAGCGCGTCGAGGCTGTCGATTTCGTGCTGTTCAGTGATACCGCCGGCGACCACCAGGTGTCGTTCGGTGGCGCGCCGGATGGCGTGAACCGTCTCCATCGGAATTCCGCCCATCAAGCCTTCCGTGTCGATGTGCGTATAGAGAAAGGTCTCGCAGAAAGGTTCCAGCTCGCGAATCATGTCGAAGGCAGTGACAGCAGTCTGCGTGCGCCAGCCGTCAATCGCAACCCGCCCTCCGCGGGAATCGAGAGCAAACATGAGTGCCGCCCTCGGGAGCCTGTCCGCCAGGGCGCGAGCATACTCCTGGTTGATCCGCCCGTCGGTCATCAACGCGGACCCGATGATCACCTTGCGCGCACCCAGGTTCAGAAGTTCCTGGGCAGTTTCGAGCGTGCGAATGCCGCCGCCCACCTGGCAAGGCAGGCGTCCGGCGATCTGCTTCACCAACGTCCGGTTGTCGCCGGTGCCGATGGCTGCGTCGAGGTCGATGAGTTGGACTACCGGATACTTGGAGAAGCGCTCGATCCAGTAATCGAAATTGTCGAACTCCAGTTTCTTCTTCTCTCCCTGAACTAACTGCACGATCTTGCCGCCCATCAGGTCGATTGACGGAATCAGCATGGCCACCTCACCGGCACGTTGGCAGCGCGCAGTTCAAGTTTTAATTGTCCGATGTTCTCGAGACCGAAATGAAAAATGGAAGCAGCCAAAGCCGCGTCCGCGCGCCCGCTCTGGAAGACTTCAATGAAATCCCGCGCCGACCCGGCGCCGCCCGACGCGATCACCGGAATGGAAACTGCGTCGGCCACCAGCTGCGTCAACTCACAATCGAAACCAGCCTTGGTCCCGTCGCGGTCCATCGAAGTGAGCATGATTTCTCCCGCGCCGCAAGCCGCTGCTTCCCGCGCCCATAAAATCGCGTCCCGGCCTGTGGGAATGCGCCCGCCGGCAACGAATACCTCGAAGCCTCCGAGACCTCCGTTTACGCGCTTGGCATCGATGGCCACCACCACCGCCTGCGAGCCAAAACGAGCGGCGATTTTTCCGATCAGTGTCGAGTCCTTCACCGCGGCCGAGTTGATCGCGATTTTGTCGGCGCCTGCCTCGAACACAGCCTCGGCGTCGGCGAGTTCGCGGATTCCCCCGCCGACCGTGAAGGGTATAAACAAACAACGCGCCGTGCGGGAGACCACGTCGATCATCGTGCGGCGCTTATCGCTGGTGGCCGTAATATCGAGCAGAACGATCTCGTCCGCGCCATCGCGGGCGTGAGCGGCGGCACATTCCGCCGGGTCCCCGGCGTCGCGCAGATTAACAAACTGCACGCCCTTCACGACCCGGCCGTCGTCCACATCGAGACAGGCAAGGATGCGCTTGGTCAGCACTTATTAAACCTCACAGAAATTCTTCAGCATGAGCAACCCCACGGTCCACGATTTTTCCGGATGAAACTGCACTCCGAAAATATTTTCCTGTTCGACCACGGCGGAAAACTGCGTTCCGTATTCGGTCGCCGCCGTGGTAGCGGCAACCACCGGCGCTTGAAAAGAATGGGTGTAGTAGACAAAGGATTCAGGCGCGACGTTACGCAACAACCGCGAACCTTCCCGCACCGCCAGCGAGTTCCATCCGACGTGCGGCGATTTCACCGAAGACGGAAACGGCCGGCATCGGCCAGCAAAAATTCCCGCTCCCGCAAACTCAGGAGCCTCGTCGCTGCCCTCGAACAGCCACTGCATTCCCAGGCAGATCCCCAGGAACGGCTTGCCCGCGCTCGCGCCTTGCAGCACGGCGTCGCGCAGGCCCGTGTTGTCGAGCGCGCCCAACGCGGAGAAGTGCCCGACCCCAGGCAGCACGATCTTGTCCGCCGCCGCGACGGTTTCAGGCTGCGTGGTTAGGACGACGTTCGCGCCGAGATAGTCAAACGCTTTCTTCACCGAATTCAAATTGCCGGCACCGTAATCCACGATCACGATCGTCGGCGCTCTCATAGAAGACCCGATCATAGAAGCCCCTTCGTGCTCGGCAGCATGCGTCCCAACCGGCGGTCGCGCGAGCAGGCAACACGCAGAGCGCGTGCAAAAGCTTTGAACAGCGCTTCAATCTTGTGATGGCTGGAGCGCCCGTAAAGCACGCGCGCATGAACGTTCGCGCGCGCGCCGCGTGCGAAGCCCTCAAAGAAGTCGCACACCAGTTCCGTTTGCAGATCGCCGACCCGCGCCGCTCGAACCTTGGTCTGAACCACGGCCACCGCGCGGCCGCCAAAGTCCACTGCCGCCAATCCGAGAGTTTCGTCCATGGTCATCAGAAAATAGCCGGCTCGCAGGATGCCGCGCCGGTCGCCCAGAGCGCGGTCGAACGCCTCACCCAACGCGATTCCCACATCTTCCACGGTGTGGTGCTGATCCACATCCAGGTCGCCCTGAGCGGCGAGTTTCAAATCGAATCCACCGTGACGCGCAAACAACTCCAACATGTGGTCGAGAAAACGGATTCCCGTGGAGACTTCGTACTTCCCGCGGCCCTCGATGTTGAGGGCAATTTGAATTTCTGTCTCCGCGGTTTTGCGATGCAGTTTAGCTTTCCTCACGACTGCACCTCGTTTGGAAACGGCCTCCGCAACCCGGTTCGCAACCCAATTTGATTGATTACGTCGCGCATAGCAAGAATGAGAGTTTGCGTGTGTTCGTCCGTCCCCACGGTGAGGCGGACGCAACCTTCGCATCCCGGGTCAAAGTGCCGGTCGCGCACCAGAATTCCGCGATCGCGCAGCGCTCGAACAAATTCCGCGTGGGCTAAGCCAATGCGGACTAAGACAAAATTCGCGTGGCTCGGCCAGTAATGCAGACCGAGACTGCCAAGTTCCAGCTGCAATCTCTCGCGATTGCGTCGCACTTGCGCGACATAGCCGTTGACATATTCCTGATCGTGAATCGCCGCCGGAAGAATTGCGAGAGCGGCCACGTTGACGCTGTAGGGCGAGGCCACGCGACGGACCATCGCCATCTGCCGAGCGTCTCCCGCAAGGATGCCGATTCGCAGACCGGCAAGGCCGTAGGCCTTGGAAAAAGTGCGCGCCACGAAAAGATTCTCGATTTGCTGGGTTTGCTCGATAAGCGTCTTTCCGTGAAATTCGAAATACGCCTCATCGACGAACACAGCCGCTTGCGGCGCTGCCCGCGCAATCTGAATCAGAACGTCGCCCGCGACCGCGGCTCCGGTCGGATTGTTAGGGTTCGCCACGGCGATGAGCCGCGTGCGCGGGCTAACTTGAGCGAGCAGTTGCTGTGTGGGAAATACAAAATTGTCGCCGGCAGGCACCTCGATAACGCGCGCGCCTTCGGCCAAAGCAAAGATCGCGTACATGGCGAAGGTGGGCACAACGATAAGCGCTTCGTCCCCCGGCTCGAGATACGTCGAACAAAGCAGATGAATCGCTTCGTCAACTCCGTTCGTGAGCAAGACCTGTGCCGGATCGAGTCCGAGAAAACGCGCGACCAGTTTTTCCACCGGCTCGCGCTCGGGATAGCGCGCCAGGCAATCGGCATCGAGCGACCGCAGCCCCGCCAACACGCGCGGCGAACACCCGATTGTGCTCTCGTTGAAATCGAGGCGCAGCCCCGTTCGGTTAGCCAGTGGAGGCCGATAAACGTGCAACTTCTTTACCGCATCGCGAGCTTCAAGCATGGGAGCACCTCACTCGGAACGCCTCCGCGTGTCCCGTCAATCCTTCGGCAGTCGCCAGCGTAATGCCCGGCGGCCCGATCCCGCGGATTCCTGCACGGGACACCTGCTGGCAGCCAATGACGCGTACGAAATCAAGCACGCTGAGGCCGCCTCGCACCCGAGCCATCGCACCCGTGGGCAGCACATGGTTCGGTCCGGAGACATAGTCGCCCGCGGCCTGGGGTGTGAACTCATCCAGGAAAACCGCGCCCGCATGCTGCACTGCCGGCGCCAACGAAGCCGGAAGTGTGAGATGCTCGGGCGCGATGCGATTCGACGCTTCGACCGCCTGTTCCAGCGAAGCGACCAGAAGAATGGCGCCGCGCCGGGAGAGCGCTTCGGCGGCAATCGGATTTGCGCGCGCGCGCGTGCGCACCTCATGCTGAACTTTTTTCGCTAACGCGCGTGAAGTTGTTATAAAAATACACAGCGCGTCGGTATCATGTTCCGCTTGCGCCACCAGGTCGGAAGCGATGCAAGCCGGATCTCCGTCTTCGCTGATGATGACGGCTTCGGTAGGACCAGCCAGAAATTCAATGGCGCAATCGAAAGCCACCAGTTTCTTGGCAGCGGTGACGTATCGGTTGCCCGGACCAACGATCTTGTCCACGCGTGGAATTTCTTCAGTTCCGTAGGCAAGGGCAGCGATCGCCTGTGCCCCGCCGACGCGGTAGAACTCGGGCACGCCGAGGAATGCAGCCGCCGCCAGCGTTGTCTGCGCCGGGCGCGGAGACGCCACGCGAATCTGCCGGACCCCGGCAACCTGCGCGGGAATCACCGTCATAAGCACCGTGGAAGGCAAAGGATAGCGGCCGCCTGGAACGTAGCATCCCACCGACTCCAGCGGGCGCACCAACTGGCCCACGCTGACGCCAGGCTGAATCTCGCGCCGCCACTCTTTAGCCGTGGCCGCCTGCCACTCCGCATAGCGACGGATATTGCCCGCAGCCTGCTCAATAGCGTTCTGCAACGCAAGAGCCGTTTGCTCCCAAGCCTGATGGAGCTCATCTTCAGAAACACGCAGCGGTTCGCCCTCGCCCAATCCGTCCCAACGTGCGGCGTAGCGGCGTACGGCGCGATCGCCGTTGCGCCGGACGTCATTCACAATGCGGCGGACCGCCGGTTCGACCTCGGCCAGATCGGTCGCACCGCGCTCGGCGAGCGCCGTCACCACACGAGCTTGCTCGGGGCCTTCGAGAATGCGCATGGCGCCATCGCGCACCACCTTATTGCCCACCGCCCGATCGCGCATCACATCACCACCTTGTTCAGCGGATATTCGACGATGCCCTGAGCGTTGGCTTGCTTCAGCTTCGGAATCAGCGCCCAGGCGGCCTGCTCTTCAATCACCGTGTTCACCGCTACCCACTCGCCATCGGCCAGGGGCGCGACCGTCGGATTTTGCAGCGCGGGCAGAAGACGGAGAACACCGGGCAAGTCTGGTTTGCGCACGTTGAGCATCAGACCGACCCGCCCCAGCGCGGCGATAGCCCCACTCAGCATGACCGCCAGGTTCTCAATCTTTTGCCGCCGCGCGGGATCGGCCCAAGCGGCCGGGTTCGCGACCAGTTGCGTATTCGACTCCAGAACGGTCTCGAGGATTCGCAAATGATTAGCGCGCAGTGAACTTCCCGTCTCCGTCACCTCGACAATGGCGTCAGCCAGCAAAGGCGGCTTGACTTCGGTTGCGCCCCAGGAGAACTCGACGCGCACGTCAACCTTCCGATTCGCGAAATAATTGCGCGTGAAACTGACCAACTCGGTGGCAATGATTCGTCCGGCAAGGTCTTCGAGTTTCTGGAAGCCCGAATCCTCGGGGACGGCCAACACCCATTTGACCTTGCCCATGCTTTGTTTGGCATAGATCAGGTCGCAGACCTTGACCACATCGAGGCCGCTTTCGAGCACCCAGTCCAGGCCAGTCAGGCCCGCATCCAGGGCCCCGTGTTCGACGTACCGCGCCATTTCCTGGGCACGAATCAGCAGGCATTCGATTTCGGGATCATCCGTGGCGGCGAAATAAGACCGGGCGTTGGTATACACGCGCAGTCCGGCGCGCGTGAACAGGCTCAGCGTCGCTTCCTGCAAACTTCCTTTCGGGATGCCCAGTCGCAATTTCATCGCTCCGCCCTCTCTTGCCCATCCTTCTCCTGTCCCACCTTCTCTTGCCCCACCAGCGCGCTTCCGAGCGCGCTTCCCAGAGGAAGTTCCTGCGTAAAGCAGGAGCGGGTCCCGGTGTGGCAGACCTTGCCCTCACCCAGCACACGGACGCGCAACAGCACCGTATCTCGGTCGCAGTCAGTCCAGGCGGCAACCACCTGCAGACGATTGCCGGAAGTTTCTCCTTTGGTCCACAGGGTCTGGCGGGTACGGCTGTAGAACGTCACGAATCCACTGTGCAAGGTCATATCCAGCGCCTGCCGGTTCATAAAGCCCACCATCAGCACCTCCCCGGTGTCCGCATCCTGAATGACGGCAGGCACCAGCCCCTGCATCTTGTCGAAATCGATCTCCATCGAACCCTCCCAATCTTCGTTTAAGAATAGCGGTTTAAGAATCATGGTTTAGGAATCGTAGTTTAAGAATCATGGTTTAAGAATCGTAGTTTAAGAATCCGCGAATGGTTTAAGAATCGTGTGCCCGATTTTCAAAGCTCGCACGACAGCAAAAAGCCCGCTGGGCGAGGTCCGCGCCAGCGGGCTTGGATTCCTATAAGTGCTTTTGGTTATCCGATGTCCCCCGCCGACACGCTCGTCGCATGGTGATGATGGCGATGGTGATGAGTCAACGGAGTCATCGTAGGCACGATACTAGGGCAGTAGAGATATGGTTGTCAATCGGTTTCTGGGATCGTTCGCTAGTCGTGCTGCTTCTCCCCGGCGAATGCGGATTTCCCTCGTGGACGGCGCGCTCCAGATTCTGAAGGAGGATCTCCATCGCCCCTCAGGCTGCTGAAAAACTCAGGTTCGTATCAGGGCATCGCTTTAGCGATGCCGCAAGCTCTTCGAAATCAGCCGCCCCTTTAGGGGCTGGGCATCGAAAGCTGACTTTTTCCGCAGCCTGCTAGCGGTACTGCCGGCGATTCCCAAAGCGGAAGACGATGCTCGTGACGATGCGGAGATTGTTCTGAAACTGCATCGCCGCGGTGGCGTTGGCAAACGTGGTACGCAGATAATCAGCGCCGACTCGCACGGCAAGCGGCCCGGCGACAGTGTGTTCGACTCCTCCACCAAGGGCATAGGAGAATCGGGTCACGGTTCCACCCAGGTAATAGGTTCCTTTGACCGGAACCGCGCTGTTCACCAAACTGACGCCGGCCAAGGCGTGAACGAAGATCCGCGTATGGCCAACTTCCGCGGGATAGAACACGGGGCCGGTCAGACCGCTAAGAACATTGCCGCTATGCCCGGTGCCGAGCACGTTGCCAGAGCGGGCGTAGCTGGAATCCACCATCATTCCCCAGCGCGGGTTGAAGTCGACCAAGCCGTTGCCATCGACTCCGCTAAGGCCGACGCGTTGTCGTGATGGCGTATCCAATCCAAGATAGGTGTAACCAGCGCTCGCCTCAAAAACCGGGCCAGTGGCCGCGCTTGGCGGTGCATCGCTTACAAAGCGTTGCGCGAGAAGCGGCGCCACCAGGACGAAGATGCAAACCGCGACTTTTCCCATGATTTTCATTCCGGAGGCCATTTGATCTAACCCACTACCGCTAGCATTCGTGTAGCCAACGTCTCGCCTTCCGTCCCCGCCGGAAATTCCCGCTCAATCCAAACAATCTAAAGCCAACTAAAATTTGCGCCGTCGCCAGGCACAAAAAAAAAGCCCACATCGGGAACCAAGAAGATCGCCAGGACCGTAATGGAAGAGGAACCACCTGAAGCGACGTCTGCGGCGAAAACCTGCACCGGCCTCAACAGGCAGTAAAGAGCAAGTGACACTCACCGCCCCCCTGTATCCGTCCAACTGAGAGCCGAAAACATCAAGGTGTACCCCACTCCATCCCCTTGCTATCCTTAATGAGGACCAAGGTTGCTGAGAGCTGAGAGCCAAGAGCTAAAAGCCAAGAGCTAAAAGCCGCCCGGTGTTCGCGAGTTATCACCCCATGCAAATGGTATTCGACGTTTTCGCGCAGATTTTCGGCACCCTCTGGGCGCACAAGCTGCGTTCGTTCCTCACCATGTTCGGCATCGCCTGGGGAGTCGGCTCGCTCCTCCTGCTGGTCGGTCTCGGCGAGGGCTTCCGAACCGGCAACCAGCGCAACCTCTCGGACATGGGCGAAAACATCATGTGGCTCTACCCCGGCCGCGCTCCGGCCGTTGCGGGCAGCATGAACTCCGCCCGCTCCTACCGCCTCACCTACCAGGATTACCTCGACATCCGCAAGGAATCTCCGCACATTCGGGCCGTCTCTCCCGTTCTCAACACCGACGACGTGCATGCCGTCAGCGAGTTCGCCAGCGCCAGCGGCCTGCTTACCGGCGCCGAACCGCAATACAGAGGAATTCGCTTCCTCCCGCTGAAACAGGGGCGCTGGCTCAACGACCTTGACGAAGTTCAGAAACGCGACGTCGTCGTCCTCGGCGATGAGATGACGCACCACCTTTTTCCGGGGCGCCCCGCTGTCGGCTCGTTCATTCTGCTCAACGACCATCGCTTTGAAGTGGTCGGCACTTTGCTCCGCGTCGGCCGCGGCGACAACAACTCCACCAACATGCGCTGCTACATTCCATTCCAGGTCATGCGCAGCGATTTCCCGCTCAAGGGCGAAGAGGCCTACGACGCGATTTCGTTCCTCAACTATCAGCCCCGCGTTGCCGACGACCACCTGCTCGCGCAGGATGAGGCTCGCCGCGTCATCGCCCGCAATCACCACTTTGATTATCACGATGAAGACGCCTTTGAAGGTCAGGATACCGTCCAGCAGGCGCAAATGATGGGCACCATCTTCGATGCCATGAACGAATTCCTCGGCACCGTCGGCCTGGTCACGCTCGCTCTCGGAGCCATCGGCGTGATCAACATCATGCTCATCGCCGTCACCGAGCGCACGCGTGAAATCGGATTGCGCAAAGCTCTCGGCGCCACCAATCGCAGCATCATGCTGCAATTTTTCGCCGAAGGCATTGTGCTCACTCTGGTCAGCGGACTCATCGGCATGGCCCTGGCGGGCGGCTTCATGGCCCTGCTCAGCAATTACAACGGCCCCGGAGGCTTCGATCCGCCCCGGCTAGTTCCAAGAACCGCGATCCTCGCCATCGCCAGCCTGACGCTAGCGGGCGTCGCCGCCGGACTCTATCCCGCGCGTAAGGCCGCACGCCTGGAACCGGTCGAAGCCCTGAGGCAGGAGTAAGGATTTGTAATTGGCAATTTGTAATTTGCAATTGTGTTTCGCAGGCCCAAAATTGCAAATTACAAATTACAAATCGCAAATACAATGATCCGCGACCTGCTCCAGGAGTCCTACGACGCCATGCGCCACAACCGGCGCCGCACCGCCCTCACCATGCTGGGCATGGCCTGGGGCATCGCCACCGTCGTCATGCTCCTCGCCTACGGCGACGGTTTCGGCCGCGCTTGCGCCAACATCTTTGCCAACTTCGGAACCAGGCTCTTCATCGTGGTTCCCGGTCGCTCCTCTATGCAGTCCGGTGGCGAGAAGGCAGGCGCGCAAATCCGCCTCACGCTGGACGATGTCGATCTGCTCGTCACCAATATCCCGCAGATCACCCACATCACCCCCAGCTGCAACAAGCAGGCGACCATGCAGTACGACACGCGCTCTTACACCATGAGCGTCAACGGCGAATACCCCAACACTTTCGCCATTCGCGCTCTCACCCTTGCCCAGGGACGCTTCTACAACCCCCAGGATCAAACGCAGCGCGCCCGAGTCGCTGTCATCGGCTCCGAAACCAAGGAAAAGCTTTTCTCCGGACGCAACGCCCTGGGCGAGCACCTCCGCATTGATGGCATCAGCTTTGAAGTCATCGGCGTTCTCAGCCCCAAGATGCAGGCCGGCGACGACAATATCAATCGCGTCGTCTACGTCCCCTTCACCACCATGAGTGACCTCAAGGACACTCACTACCTCGACACCGTCTGGTTCAACTACGAGAGCAACGACTATCTGCGGATCGAGCAATCCGTGCGCTACATCATGGCCGCGCAACACAAATTCAATCCCGCCGACCGCCGCGCCCTGTTGGTCTTTAATCTGATGGAGCAGGTCCACCAGCTCCAGCTCGTCACCATCGGTCTCAAAGTTCTGCTCGCCTTCATCGGCACTCTCACGCTCGGCATCGGAGGCGTCGGCTTGATGAACATCATGCTCGTCTCCGTCACCCAGCGCACCCGCGAAATCGGCATCGAGAAAGCCCTGGGCGCACGCCGCCGCCACATTTTTCTCCAGTTTCTCGCCGAGGCGCTCGCCATCACCTTCATCGGCGGACTGTTCGGCATCATCCTCGCTTACGTGGTTGCTCTCACCGTTGGCCGACTGACCCTCTACAGCGCCATGGCCAAACACGCCGAAGCCGGCGACATCCGCCTCATGATCAACCCCCTCACCCTGATCGTGGCCGTCCTCATCCTCACGGCCGTCGGACTCATCAGCGGCATGGTCCCCGCCATCCGCGCCTCCCGCCTCGACCCTATCGAAGCCCTCCGCTACGAATGAATCTGCGGATCACCGTGGAAGAGCGGCCCTTCAGGGTCGCGTAAGCCCCGTGAAATCAGCGTGGGCTTTAGCCCCGGTGGTCGTTCTTAACTCGGCAGACTACATTTTTCCGCAGCCTGTTCAGCCCTGCCGTTCAGGGCCTGGAAGAATGCGGGTGCTATCCATGCTGGCTGCGGGCACGCATTGCTCGCCAAGTGCTAAGATGCACGGTTCATAAGCACTCCCGGTTGCTTAGCGACGGCTAGTGGAATATCATTCGGACCATTGCTGCCGTCCGCACCACGTAGACCCAAGGGTGGCAGACCTGGCTTGCTAGACCGTGCATGTCTTTTTCGGGGACACGGAGTGGCGGCAATAGTGCAATGGCAACAGCCTGTTCCGGCAGTCGGCCCTGGGTCAACATAGACCACAAATCTGAAACGCAGAATGGAGCAAATCAATGAAAAGAACACTCGTGTGTTGTGCCGTGGCATTGCTGTCGCTGATGGTCGCGGCACAAACAAAAGAAAACAAGATGGGCAGTGGAACCGAGCAGGCGGTCGCCGGACTCGAGCAGCAGTGGACAGACGCCGCAAAGGCGAGCAATCCGGAGCCGCTCGCTCCTCTTCTGGCGGACAAATTCGTCAACACCGACAGCCAAGGAAAGACGATTGGGAAAGCCGAGACGCTCGCCCATACCAAGGCGGCAAAGTGGCAGACCAACCAGATCAGCGATGTGAAGGTAACGGTATTCGGCAACACCGCCATCGCGACCGGAAACTGGGTAGGCAAAGGGACGGACGAGAATGGCAAGCCGGTCGATACCCACGAGCGCTGGACTGATACCTGGATGAAGATGTCCGATGGAAAATGGCAATGCATCGCCAGCCACGCCTCTACGATCAAAATGTAGCGAACGAGAAGAGGTGGGCTCGTGTGGGGACGGGCGTCCTCGCCCGTCCACGTAGTCATTTGAAAATCCGGACTGCTCACGTCCCCACGAGCCCTATGGACTTGTTGCTGGTTGACATTGACCGAAATAACTGGGGCTGCCGGGTGGTAAGAATTCAGAAATTTGTGGGGGGTACCCCCCCTACCCCAAAATGAGTTAAGTCGATGATAGTACGGTAGTTATAGGCAAAGTATTCAAAAGATAGGACTTAGCATTGGATTTTGCTGTTTGGCGTGCACTTGCGGGTGTGCTGACCGGGGCCATATGTTGTCAAATAGCGGTGAAAAGTTTGCGTCCGGAAATGCGTTCGTCTCTGAAGACTGGCGCAGTTCTCGATGGTGCACTGTCGAGGTATCTTCGCACCGATTGGGGTGCAAGTCTGTGATGGCTCGTACATCGCGTTTGTGATGAAAAAAAAGGTCAACGGCCCCGCCCAAGCAAAAGCTTGGACGGGGCACCCTCTGAGTTCAAACGACTGCGCTAGTCCGGGCCACCCGCCTGCGAAAATATTCTGACAACAAGTAGAGACAACAACCATGCGCTCACGGACGCAATGGCAAGAAATATTCGGGAGGTCAGCATGTGCTGCACTCCCCTAATTGAAAAGAACTCCCCGAATGTGAACAGAAAGATTGCCAGCAGGACACCGCCAGAAAGTAGGCCCGCAACCGCCCGATTAACTGGCCTAGACATAAAGACCTGCCAGCGCGAGCGCGTAATCTCGGACGAGGTGGGCAATGATTCCATTCGCAATCGCTATCCTTCTCTGCCGATTGTGAATGATCTTGCGACGTGTGGCAAGTATATAGAAACCACGCCAACTCTATGATTCTAGAGGACCGGGATATTAAAGTTTTTGCGCCGCCGCCGCCCCCAAAGTGGGGACAGTCAAGCTAAGTCCTTATTCCAGAATACTTTGAAACTAAGTCATTATTACTCAATACTTTAGCGGAAATAGGTGGGGGGAGGGGGTACGGTACAGGCCGGGGGTAGCAAACAAGCAACTAGCAGCCTCCGAACGAAAAGGTGCATGCTCGCAAAGCTGAGGCTTCCCAATAAGAGTGTGGGTAGGTCGCGGTCCGCTAACAACTGACGACTGACGACCATCGACGAACGACCAACGACCCCAGCAACCAAAATCCGGTATCATAGAAGGAAATCCTCCAGGGGAAAGACAAGCAATGGCAGTTCCCGTATCCCAGATGTGGACAGTGGCCTCCTACGTTCTGCGCCAGAAGCTGGCCGGACGCAAGCGCTATCCGCTCGTGCTCATGCTCGAGCCGCTGTTCCGCTGCAACCTGGCTTGTGCCGGATGCGGCAAGATCCAGTACCCCACCCACATCCTGAAAAAAGATCTCTCTGTAGAAGACTGCTTCAAAGCGGTCGATGAGTGCGGAGCGCCGATGGTCTCCCTCCCCGGCGGCGAGCCGCTGATGCATCCGCAGATCGCCGAAATTGTGGAAGGCCTGGTCGCGCGCAAGAAATATATTTACCTCTGCACCAACGCGCTGCTGCTGAAAGAAAAGTTGCACCTGTTCAAGCCCAGCAAATATCTGAGCTTTTCCGTTCACATGGACGGACAGAAAGAGCACCACGATTTTTCCGTGTGCCGCGAAGGCGGATACGACCTTGCCCTCGACGGAATCCGCGAGGCCATCAAAGCCGGCTTCCGCGTGACCACCAACACCACGCTGTTCGATGGCGCCGATCCCAACAGCGTGCGCAACTTCTTCGACGAGATGATGGACGTAGGCGTCGAAAGCATGATGGTCTCGCCCGGATATTCCTACGACAAAGCTCCCGACCAGAAACACTTCATGGGCCGCGCCCGCACCCGCCGCCTCTTCCGCACCATGCTTTCAAATCGCAAGAAGACGTGGCGCTTCAACCAGTCGCCGCTCTTCCTCGAATATCTGATGGGCAAGCGCAACTACAAGTGCACGCCCTGGGGCATGCCCACCTATAACATCTTCGGATGGCAGAAGCCCTGCTACTTGCTGCAGGACGGCTACGCCGAATCCTACAAAGAATTGATGGAAACAACGGAGTGGGCAAGCTACGGCACCGAGTCGGGCAATCCGCAGTGCGCCAACTGCATGGTGCATTGCGGCTACGAACCTTCGTCGGTGAACGATACGTTCGGATCGCTGCGCGGATTCGCCGACACGGTGAAGGCGACCTTCTCGCTCTATCCCGACAAAGATGCGCTCAGCGATCTCGATCGCGAGACGCGCCCGGTGCACTCCTACAATCCGCTAGTTCAGATTAACGACCAAATCGACGCGCAGATTGACGTTGCCGCTGCTGCTCCGCAAGCAGAAGAAAGCCGCGCATGAGCGGTCGAGAACATGGGCACGATCCTGCGCTGCCCCACACCGCGCAGGGCATCGCTGCGCCGCACGCCGCCGACGAACTCGAGGTTGTTCCCGGATTCGAACGCGAAAATCTTCAGGGATGGATCCCGCAACTCGCCACCGAAGCCGACATTCGAGCGGTCATTGAAAAAGCATTCGACTATCGCGGTGACGTAACCATCACCCGCAAAAATAAAGACAAAGACAAAGAAGGCTCCCAAGTCACCGGATATCTTTTCGACCGCCGCATCGGCCCAACGCTCGCGACCTCCGTCGTTCGTCTGATGCTGGCGACCAGCAACGAGCGCCCAGCCATCCCCTATTCCGAAATCGCCGCCATAGCCTTCACCGGACGCGACACCGCCGCCGGCAAGAGCTACGAAGCCTGGGTGAAAAAATACTGGGAAAAGCGCGCAAAAGGCGAGAAGAACATTTCGATCGAGCCCGAAGCGCTGGAGTAGAGCGCTCCCCAACATATATCCTTGTCATCCCGAACGAAGTGAGGGACCCGCAGTTGCTCGGACAGCGGCACACTGCAGATCCCTCACTTCGTTCGGGATGACAATCAGGAAGTTATTGATGTGCGGTCTAGAATGATTCCATGCTAGTGCTCGCCTCCGCGTCGCCGCGTCGCCAGGAATTATTGCGTAGCGCGGGCGTTTCATTCGAGGTGCAACCCACAGATATTCCAGAAAACGCGCTCCCCGGAGAAGCCGCGAAAGAATGTGCCGAACGCCTGGCGCGCGACAAGGCGCTCGCGGTTGCGCGTCAACGTCCGCATGATTTCGTACTCGGAGCCGACACCGTAGTTGTCGTCGATGGCCAACTTCTCGGCAAGCCCTCCGATGCCGCTGACGCCGCGCGCATGCTGCGCCTGCTTTCAGGACGCGAGCATCAGGTGATTACGGGAGTGTGTTTGGTGGTCAGTGGCCAGCCATCGGTTGCCAGTGAAACTACGCTCGTTACCATGAGTGAAATTACGGACAAGGATATCGCCGCCTACGTCGCCAGCGGCGAGCCTATGGACAAAGCGGGAGCCTACGCGATTCAAGGCCTCGCTTCCCGCTGGATTCCTCGCATCGAAGGGGATTACAGCAACGTGGTCGGACTGCCGGTAGCGCTGGTGTATCGCATGCTCCGAGAGAAAGGGCTGGCCTAACAGCTGCGCGGACAAGCTGGCCCTGAGCGAAGTCGAAGGGAGTGTCCGCGACACACAGATCGACTACGGTTTCTTCTGTTCGCCTTCTTCGCCCTCTTTTATGGCGGACTTGAAATTCTTGATGCCTTCGCCCAAGCCCTTGCCCAGATCGGCGAGCTTGCTTGGTCCGAAGAGGAGTAAGGCAACCGCAAGAATCAGCAGAATCTCAGGCAATCCCAGTTTTCCCGGCATAAAAACCTCCAGCGGGGTTGCCCGGCGCGGGCGCAGCATCACTCCAAGGTCCCCAAATTTAATTCTAGGTTAGTTGGACCCCCAGGTCAAAGAGTGCCTGCCGCGATCAGGCCAGCTCAATCAGTCCAGCAATGAGCGCGGCGCGGCGCGGCAACTCCGAGATCAGGATGTGCTCGTGCGCGGCGTGCGCTCCGTCGCCTACGGCGCCGAGACCATCGAGGGTTGGAATCCCCAGACCCGCGGTGAAATTGCCGTCTGAGCCGCCGCCTACCGCGGCTTCGCCGAGCTTCCATCCCAGTTCGCGCGCGATGGCCGCGGCTTGCGCGTACAACGCTGCCACTCCGGCGGTGCGTTCCATGGGCGGACGATTGATTCCTCCGGCGATCTCGATTTTGCATTTGCGATTGAAGGGACGCAGGCTGCGCATCTTCTTATCGATTCCGGCCGCGTCCTTTATGCGCGCGATGCGGACATCCACCTGCGCCGCCGCTTCGGCCGGGACCACGTTGGTTCGCGATCCGCCGCTCACCATTCCGACGTTTACCGTCAAGCCTTTCTTTAGTTCAGTGAAGCTGGAGATTTTTTCGATTTGGCGCGCCAGCTCCAGAATCGCGTTCACGCCTTTCTGGAAATCGAGGCCGGCATGAGCAGCCTTGCCGGTAACCTTGACGAGGTATCCGCCAACTCCTTTACGCGCGGTTTTCACGGCGCCCTGGAATCCATAGGAAGGCTCGAGCACGAGCACGGCCGCAGCTTTTTTCGCCAGCGACTCGGTGATCGCTCGCGACGAGTCGCTGCCCACTTCCTCGTCGGAAACCAGGAGCACGGTCACGGGGCGCGGCAATCCGCCATGCCAGGCTTCTTTATGCCAATCTTCTTTATGCCAATCTTGCAAGGCCGCGAGCGCGTGGAGCATCAGGGCGATGCCGGATTTCATATCGAGGACGCCGGGTCCAGTCAGCTTATTGTCCACGGTGCGGCATGGCATGGCGGCGAGTGTGCCCAACGGATAGACGGTGTCGTAATGTCCGAGCAGCAGCACCGGCTTCGCCGCGGACCTGCCAGCGAAGTCGACCTGCAGGTGATTGCCAAAGTCTTTCGCTGGATGGAAGCGGACGTTGACCTTGACGTTGTCGCCGAGCCGGGAAAATTTCTGCGCGACGGCCTCCGCGATGCGATCTACTGCGGCTTTGTTGTCGCTGGGAGATTCGATTTCGACCAGTTCACGGATGGTCGAGACGATCGCATCACGCCGCTCGCTGAAGTAGGCTAGACGGCGCTGCGCTTCGGCGCTTGGATGCGTGGGTATTTTTCTGGAAACCGGATTCACGTGAGCAGTTCTCAGTTCTCAGATGGGATTGGATCGTTGGGCTCTTGGGAGGCGCTAAACTTACGACTATCTCACAGTTGGCGGTTTACTACATGGTTACGGTACCCCCCCTCCCCCCTCGTGTCTATTGGAATCATGGGGTTAGGAGTTATTCGCCCCAAAATCTTTGGTTCCAAAGGGTTTATACGTAAAATCTAGACACCATTGGAGTTAGATGTCATTTTCCCTGGGTCGAATTGTGCTGGTCTTTGAAACAAGGAGTTGACAACTTACTAAGTCGCTCAAATTTAGATTTCAAAGAACTTATGGCAAAATTACGGCTGTAGCCGCGTTGGGCTCTTACTAATACTTAATTATAACTGATGATGTCAACTAGGACTGTCGCTGGCAGAGCTGGGTAGTGTCCTAAACTAAAATTGGACGACCTGACTGGAGTCGGATTTCTACGTCACCTGTCGAAAGAGCGAATTTGAGCGTCCGAATGCATCTTCGGCGATTGACGCGATTGACGAACGCTTTCAGCAAAAAGCTGTCAAACCTTGAAGCCGTTGTCGCCCTGTACATCGCGTTCTACAACTTCTGCCGTGTCCACGCCTCACTGAAGGTCACACCTGCGATGTAGGCGGGGATTGCAAATCATGTGTGGAGTTTGGACGACCTGGCGTAGGATGAAGCGAGCGATTACGACAACTTCCAACCGGCTTTAGGCTTCCGGAGTGCTGGAACGCTCTGGGAGTTCGGTTGTAGCCTTCCGCATTGCTGTAACACTGGGAGGCCACAATGGAACGTCAATCTTTTCGCTGGCGCTTTATGAATCCGATGGAATGGCTGAAAGCGGTCTATGAAACTTTTGGGACGCCATACCCGAGGGCGTCTCTCGCCGTTGTTGGTTTTCTAGGTGCGGTGTGCTTCATTGCTGTATGGCTATTTGCTGCGAAGCAGGTTGAGAAGAGTCATCAGGTCTCAATTATCGCCCCAGTTCCCGCTCAGGTCAGCGGTGCAGCAAGCGCAACCAATGGCAGCATTGCAAATACAGGCAACGGCAGCACCATTAATCAATCTCCCCCTCCCGAAAAGAAACCACCAAAAAAGGAGTAGCTTTGCGATACAGCCTCGTTTTGGTACTGTTGATTTCCCTGCCTTGCTTGAGTCAAACAGCTACAACCGGACAAGCCATCACCAATCAACCTTGCAGCATTGCCAATACAGGAACCGGCAATAAAATCCACATAAATTGCGGAATCGGCAAGGAACAGGGCCAGAAGATGCTCGCCATCCTGAACAAGATTCTGGTAGATCGGCTTGATCCGAGAGAAGTGATGAGTGCCTTGAATCAACTTCACGCCGAAGTCTCCTATCTCAGTTCTCTGATTCCCGTGACGACAGGTGAGCTGCTTCCGGCTGATCAACCAGATCCGCCGAACATTTGTAAAGATCCGATTCCAGACAATGCGCTTAAGGTTTTCTTGGGCGCGGCAGTGCTTTACACACAAGGTACATCCGTTGATGCTGTGGTAGTCGGAGCAGAACCAGTAGTATCTTTAGAAAGATCAAGCAATGGGACACTCCTCATCAACGCCACGGTAAGAAGTCCTGACGGCCGCATCATCGCTCAGGTTGTGTCAGGCAAGTTCTTCATTAACCCGAACAACTATTACCGCGCAGAATCCGATAAATCCACACTGACGGTGTACGATCAGCAGGGGCATATTGCCCTTAAAGTTAGATATCTCAATCCGCTCTCGGTCCTTGTGATGGGCAATTTTATTGGCAAGACTGGCAGCGTGGCCGTCAATGAAAAAGAGATTGTTCTTAATGGGGCGATTCACATCGAGGGCGGTTGCATCAGCAGGCCAAAGCCCGGCGCAACCGGGATTACGATTCGTTAAATATTCCGACAACGCACTATTAGGACACTACCCAGAGCTAGGTAGTGGTGCAGTCTGACTGATCCACTGCCCAGAACTAATCCAATTATTCTTCGGGTGGTTCGGCGTGCAGGCCGTCGCCGGGGGCGAGCGGAAGGTGGGAAGCTCCGCTGAGGATGCTGCGTTCCTGCGGTGAGAACGCGTTCCTGTACTGGTCGGAGTTGATGAGCTGGTCGCGCTGTTCGGGCGTCAGGCCGCGCATGCCGCGGATCGCCCGGTTGACGGCCTGGCGGCGGTCGGGCGGCAACTGCTTGAACTGCTGAAAGAGCTGGCGCGCCTGCTGCTTCTGATTAGGAGTTAGGTGCTCCCAGGTTTCCATGCGGTTGAGCACGCGTTCCTGCTGCTGCGGAGGCAGGCTGGAAAAATGCTGCAACCTGTTTTGCAACCGCAATTGCTGTTGCGGAGGAAGCCTGCGGAACTGGGGATCGTTTTCGAGCGCGCGGCGCTGCTGCGCGGGCGGCAGATCCTTATAGCGGCGGAGCCAGTTTCCGGCGTGGCCGGGCTGGTTCTGCGGGGGGCGGGCTTGATTGGGGCGGCTGGGGCTGGGACGACCTTCTTTCTGAAAGTAGTGCCACTGCCCGTCCGCATGCTGCGATGGCGGGCGCTGTTGCGGTGGAGGTTGCGTCGGCGCATACGGGGATTGGGCGAACAACGGCGTCAGCAGCAGAAGCGCTGCCAGACAGCTCGCAATTCTCGCCCGGCCCAACATGCCTTAGTCCCCTGTTACTGGTCTCACATTGCCTGCGAATCTCACGGATTCGCGGTTACGTCGTCCTGCACCTGCAGTTCGTCGAGCACGTCGAAATCGGCGTACAAATCATCGTTCCTATCCAGCGCCTGCAGATCGCCGACGGCGGTTCCCGGCTCAACCGGCAGACCGAGGGATGGAGGTTTGGTCGCGATGGCTTCGGTCTGAGAGATGTAAGACTTGTTGGCGACCACCAGCGCACCGGCAAATATTACGGCAGCGAGCGACATAGCCCACGCCGGACGCCGCAGCCAACTGAGCCATCCTGCATGCGGGCGCGCCATTTCTTCGCGCAGGCGCGCCTGCAGGCGGGTGTCGAAATAGGGCGACGGCTCGGGCGCTTGCCATTCATCGAGCAGCGCCATGGTTTTCTGCAAGTCGCGCAGATAGGCGGCACAGTCGTCACAGGATGCGATGTGTTTCTCAACCTCCGGCGTCGAAGCGTCCGTGCCAGCGGCAGCTGCTAAGCCCGGCAACAGTTCGCGAATTTGATTGCAATTCATACTGCTTCCCTCTACTTCCCCGAAACGAACTCTTTCAGCTGCTCGCGCAACGTTTCGTAGGCGCGGAACAGCAACGACTTGGTGGCGGATTCGCTGAGCTTCAGCACGTCCGCAATCTCGCGGTAATCCATCTGCTGATACTTGTGCATGATGACCGCCATGCGCTGGCGCTCGGGCAGCGCATTTACTTTGCTGCGGATCGCCGCCAGCCGCTCCCGCTTCAAGATCTGCTCTTCGGCGGTGAGCGAATCGTCGGCTAGGTCGGGCGTCGTGCCCGTTTCCCGGTCCGGCTCATCGAGGCGCACGGTATTTTCCGGACGCTCGTGGCGCGTGTCGCGCGCGTGGTTGACGGCCAGGTTGGTCGCGATGCGATACAGCCACGTCGTGAACTTGGCGCTCGGCTCGTAACTGGTGCGCGAGCGATACACGCGCAGAAATACTTCCTGCGCCAGTTCCTCGGCGGTCGACGGGTTGTGGCACAAGCGGTACATGAACCCGACCATCGGCCGGCGATATTTCTGCACCAGGTACACGAAGGCGGATTCGTCGCCCGTCTTCACCCGCAGCATCACGTCGACGTCGGAAACGGCGTTGTCTGAACTGACGATGGAATTTGCCATGGCGTCGGGCGCAGACGGCGCTCCCGCAAAGTTCAGCAGCCCGCGATCCAGCAATCCGCGATCAATGGCCACGCTGCTCACACTGGTAGAAACCCCGTTCGGGGGCGAAAGTTGCGCCTCCTCGGGAGCGGGGAGGCGCGTGGAAGTGTTTTCCCGTGAATCAGTTACGGAGCAAGGATCGGGGATGTCGGAGGCGGCCATGAAGGGGCGATGGAAAGAGGCTACCGGGAGCGACGAAGGCGGTCAAGAGGCTGGCTAGATACCGAAAGGACCGACACGATTTGAGAAATGGTGGGCGCTGTAGGATTTGAACCTACGACTTCCACCGTGTGAGGATGGCACTCTACCGCTGAGTTAAGCGCCCTCGGTCTGCGGTTTTGCCATTGTAACAGGCGATGAGGTGATTGCGTACGGTCTGAAAACTGAGCGGCCGCGAAGTTAGATCCGTTCGTTGGTGGCCTTGGTGGGGAAAAGGGACGAGCTTGCGAATTGCGTCCAGTATGTCTTCACGAACAAGCCCAGCTGCAAGAGGATTGTCCTCAGCGATGAATTCCCAGATGCTGGTGATGTCCGAGGCAGCGCCAGGGTGCAGCTCAAAACCCTGGTTGACAGTCATTTCGAATTTCGCTTCGCGAGCAGTTCGTTCTCACGCTGGCGCAAACTGTCAAAGAAAGCTTCGCCGTCGATAGGCTTAACTCGGCCGCTCTTGATCTCATCGTAGCGGTCATCGAGCATTTCGCGCACTTCGGCCACTTCTGCCAGATATCCAGCGAGGGCATCTTCCACGAGGTCATCAGGCGCGCGACCGCTCTTGGAGGCCAGCTCGGCAAGGCGCGATTCCGTTTCAGGCTTAAAGTGCACTTCCATGACAGTCAGTCTAGAGAGGCACGTTGGCTCTGTCAAAACAATTGCAGCAAAAAGGGTAAGAAACGCAAGAGGCACTTGGCTGCGACCTTAACTGCCGCCGCTTGTTGAGTTATGGGTTGACTTTGATGGGGCGAAGCAGCCATCTTCCCGGCCCCACTCCCCCTGAAATGCTAAGATTTCCGGCATGCCCCTGCGCAGCAAACTCAAGAAGGTCTCGCACGCGGCGGGAAAGCCGGTTCGCGGGCGTAAGGGCGAGCCGCACGCCGCGGCGGAACTGGTCATCATTACCGGCATGAGCGGGTCGGGGAAGGCTTCGGCGCTGAAGGCCTTCGAAGATCTTGGTTACTACTGCGTGGACAATCTGCCGGTGGAGCTGATTCCGCGCTTTGCCGAACTGGCTTTGCGGTCGGGAGAGACTCCACGCACGGCGCTGGTGGTGGATGTGCGCGAGGGTTCGCAACTGGAGAAGCTGCCGGCGATTCTGAAGTCGGTGAAGCGGACGATCGCGACGCGGGTGATTTATCTGGAAGCGAGCGATGCGGCGTTGCTGCGGCGCTACAGCGAGACGCGGCGGCCGCATCCGCTGGGAACGGGCACGACGGTGCGGGCGTCGCTCGGGGCCGAACGCCGGCATCTGCGGGCGATCCGCGCGCTTGCCGACCTGGTCATTGACACTTCCAAATTCAATGTTCATGAACTGCGGGCGCACTTGACCGACCGCTTCAAACAGCAGTCGGGGAGCCAGCAGACGATTCTGGTCTCCTGCGTGAGCTTTGGATACAAACACGGCTTGCCGGAAGATGCCGACCTGGTGTTCGATGTGCGCTTTCTGCCCAATCCTCATTTCGTGCCGGAGTTTCGCGCGCTGACGGGACGCGATCCTCGGGTCGCCAAATACATCCGATCGTTTCCGCAGACGCAGGAGTTCATCAACCGCATCTCCGAACTGCTGGTCTACCTGCTGCCGCACTACATTCGCGAGGGCAAGAGCTACCTGACCATCAGTTTCGGATGCACCGGCGGACAACACCGCTCGGTGATGATCGCCGAAGATGTCAGCAAGCGGCTGCGCAAAGCGGGATACCAAGTGAAGGTCGCGCATCGGGACAGCCCGAAGTAGGCGAGCGGCTGGACATTTTCACGTCTGTAGAGACGAGGCTTGCCCCGTCTCCCTCCGCGTCAGGAGACGCGGCGAGCCGCGTCTCTACGGGAAATCACATGTAGAATTGATGCTTACACGCATGGCAACTTCCACAGCGGCGGGCGCGAAGATTTATGAGACACCGGCCAAGCCCCGTCCCCTGACCCGCCTGTTGCGTTACGTGTTGCCTTATTGGTGGCAGTTTCTGGCTTCGGTCTTACTGATGGCCATGGTGGGGCTGCTCGATGCGGGCCGGGTTCTGCTGATCGGGCCGATTTTTGATAGCGTATTGAAACCCGGCTCCCAGGAAAAGACCATCCCGTTGTTCAAGCTGCCAGGCACCGAGCGCTTTCTGAACCTTCAACAACTGGTTCCGTCCCACTTCCACAATCCATGGACGATGGTTGCCTTCGCGCTGGTGGCAGCCACGGTATTGAAAGGGATCTTCGACTACGTCGGAACTTTCCTCGTAAACTACGCCGGCTTTGGCATGATCACGGACCTGCGGGACGATTTGTATAACGCCATCCTGCGAAGCTCGGCGGCGTTTTTCACGAAACACACGACGGGCACGCTGCTCTCGACGATCGTCAACGATATCGAGAAGGTGCAATTCGCGATGTCGAGTGTGCTGGCGGAATTCCTGCAACAGTTTTTTACATTTGTATTTATTGCGGCGGTGGTGGTTGGGCTCGGAGGGAAGCTGGCGTGGGTGCTGCTGCTGTTCGTTCCCGCGATTTTGTACTCGTCGAGAAAAATCGGCCGCCAAGTGCGCAGCACGACAAGGGGCGGACAAGACAAACTGGCCGAGATCCAGAACATTCTGCACGAAACGATTACGGGGAACCGAATCGTCAAGGCATTTGGCATGGAGAACTGGGAGGTGGAGCGCTTCCGCGCCGCCGCCCGGCGGCTGCTCCGGGCGAATCTTCGGCTGGTGGCGGCGTTCGCCATCAGCTCTCCGCTGATGGACATTCTGGGCTCGATTGCCATAGCCCTGCTGCTGCTGATGGGCCGGGACCAGATCAACAAGCACGTGTTCACGGCGGGAACATTTCTGGCTTTTATCGTGGCGGTGTTCAAGCTCTACGACCCGGTGCGCAAGTTCGCGCAGTTCAACAACAACTTTCAGCAGGCGGTGGGAGCCTCGTCGGAAATTTTCCGTTTCATGGATATGGAAGACGAAGTGCGGGAGAAGCCGGAAGCGAAGCCGATGGGGAAGTTTACGCGGGCGATCCGGTTTGCGGACGTATCTTTCTCCTATGGGAACGCCCAGGATTCGCCGGACGTGCTGCGTGGCATCAATCTGGAAGTGAAGGCGGGCGAGGTGCTGGCGGTGGTGGGCTCGAGCGGCGCGGGCAAGAGCACGCTGGTGCACCTGATCCCTCGCTTCTTTGACGCGAGCGGCGGGCGGATTCTGATTGACGGCAACGATGTGCGGGATGTGACGCTGGAGTCGCTGCGCTCGCAGATCGGCATCGTCACGCAGGAGACGGTGTTGTTCAACGATACGGTGAGAAACAATATCGCCTACGGCCAGCCGCATGTATCGCAGAAGAAGGTGGAAGAAGCGGCGCGGGCGGCGCGAGCGCATGAATTCATTCGCGGCCTTCCGGAGGGCTACAACACGATGATCGGGGAGCGCGGGGTACGGCTTTCGGGCGGCGAGCGACAGCGCATCGCGATTGCGCGGGCGATCCTGAGAAACGCGCCGATTCTGATTCTGGATGAGGCGATGTCGGCGCTGGACAGCGAGTCGGAATCGCTGGTGCAATCGGCGCTGCAAAATCTTATGAGTGGGCGTACTGTGTTTGTGATTGCGCACCGGCTCTCGACCGTGCGGCGCGCGGACCGCATCGTGGTGCTCGAAAACGGCACGATCGCCGACATTGGCGCGCATGAAGAGCTGATGCAAAAGTTAGGCACGTACCGGCGGCTTTACGAATTGCAGTTTGCCGACGTGGATGCGCCAAAGGCAGTGCAAACGTAGGAACAGCCGCCCTCGGCTGTCCAGCGGAGCGCAGCTCCGCAGAGGTCGATCTTTCGGAATGGTGGCCGCGCTGCGCGCGGCGGGACAGCCGGCTGTCCCTACGTGATTTGAGACGAACTCTATGCCACTTCGCTCCATGACGGGATTCGCGCAGGTCAAAGGGCAGGTCGCTGCTCAGTTGGCGTTTGCGCTGTCGCTGAAATCGGTGAACCATCGTTTTCTGGATCTTCACTTCCGGCTGCCGTCCGATACCGACTCGCTGGAGATGAAGCTGCGCCGGATTCTGAAAGAGAAACTGGCTCGCGGCCACGTGGAAGTGATACTGAACCTGGAGCGCTCGGGCCCGAACGGGGTCGCGCTCAACCGGCAACTGATTGCCGGCTACGTGGGCGCGTTCCGCGCGGCGGCCAATGAATTTGGGGTTGAGGGTGAGCCCGATCTGAACGTGGTTCTGAGGATGCCGGGCGCAATGGACTCGGGAGCCGAGAGAGCGGGAGACGAACTGGAGACCGCGGTGATAGCGCGAGTGGAAGAAGCGCTTTCCAGGCTGAATGAGATGCGCGAAGAAGAAGGCCGGAGCATCGGCACGGAGTTGCGCGCTCGCATGGCGAATCTGGAAAAAGCGGCGGCGGGGGTGGAAGCCCATCGCAGCACCATTCTGCGCAGCTACTCGGAGCGGCTGCAGTCGCGCCTGCTGGAGGTGCTCGGCGCGCAGGTGGACAAGGAACGGATCCTGCAGGAAGTGGCGGTGCTGGTGGATCGCAGCGACATTCAGGAAGAACTGGTCCGGCTGAATGCGCACGTGAAGCATTTTCTCGGTTTGCTCGACCAGGGTGGCGAGGTGGGCAAGAAGATGGACTTCCTGCTGCAGGAAATGAACCGCGAGGCGAACACGCTGCTCTCGAAGACCTCGGGCCTGGCGGGCGAGGCCTTGAAGATTACCGAGATGGGCCTGCTGATGAAGTCGGAGATCGAGAAATCGCGGGAGCAGGTGCAGAATCTGGAATGAGCATCGTCTACATTGTTTCCGCGCCCTCGGGTTCGGGCAAATCCACGCTGGTGAACGAACTGTTCAAGATGGTTCGTCATCTGGACTTCTCGATCTCGTACACCACGCGCCCGCCGCGGGGCAGTGAACAGAACGGCAAGGAATATTTTTTCGTATCCAGAGAAGAATTTGAGGCCATGATCGCGGCCGACGAGTTTCTGGAGTACGCGGAGGTTTTTGGAGATGAAAAAGTGCGCGGCGAGTATTACGGCACGGCGCGGCGGTTTTTGCATGAAGCGG
>Ga0316363_10000951_pt1 | contig 29221 bp, 29 predicted proteins | sample Sb_taG_3_FD_200459 | JGI IMG/M metagenome (GOLD analysis project Ga0316363, IMG submission 200459) | Peat soil microbial communities from Weissenstadt, Germany - Sb_50d_a_PC metaG (v2) (version 2) | ecosystem: Environmental > Terrestrial > Soil > Wetlands > Peat | place: Germany: Weissenstadt...
GCTAGCACTCCCCTGGGCACCTACGCTCTGACTATCACGGGCACGTGCGGGACGCTCGTGCACGGAACGACCATCACGCTAAATGTGAATGCAACGCCTGGGGATTTCGGGGCAACAATTAATCCGACGTCAAATATGATCGCCGTCGGAGGCTTTGCGAGCTATTCGATCAACGTGTTCCCGATTAACGGATTCACAGCCAATGTCGCGCTCTCTGTGAGTGGCGTGCCTGCAGGAGCATCGGCCGGGTTCAATCCAGGAAACGTTGTTGCAGGTGGCTCGGGCAGCGCCACACTCACGGTGACAACAACCGGCTCGGTAACGCCCGGGACCTATACTCTCAGCGTAACTGGAACGAGTGGAAGCATCACGCACACAGCGGAGATCACGCTCATCATAAGCGCTGGCCCCTAATTTTGGATCTGTGTGCTGTTGATCAACATCTGACTAGCCGTGTGGTTCCGCACCCGACATGCGGACCCACGCGGCATAGTTGTCAAACAGCGTGGCCGGCACCCAGCTTGTCAGCCAGAACCCGGGATCGCCAGTGGCAAATTTTCCCCCAGTATTGGCACGCTTGTAACGTCAGTCGGCTATACGGCTTTTACAGCAGCAAAATATGAATGCAACACACCCTGCATTTTCAGGGTCTAAACGCCGTTAGCACCTAGGTTTATGCATTTAGGTTCCAGTCTGGGTTTGTGAGCACGGGAGCATCAAAATGCTGAACGGACCGGCGTCTCGATTCACGCGTTCTGAATGGCTGCTCCTGCTCGTTTTTGTTCTATCGCTGCCATTTGTCAGACCTTGGCTTCACGGCGATGGGTTCGGATTCTACGGCTTCGCGCGCACCCTGCTTATCCAGCACGACCTGAACTTCGAGAAGGATCTGCGAAAAGGGTATGAAGCTAACCCGGATGTGATGAAGGAATCCTTCCGGGAGAAATATCTCGTCCCCTCCACTGGCCGTTTTGCCAATCACTTCACATTGGGGCCGGCCATCCTGTGGTCTCCCTTTCTGGTGCCGGCGCATGGCTTCGCCTTACTCTTTGACAGGATCCGCGACACTCATCTGGCCGTGGATGGTTTTTCAATGCCCTATATGATTGCCATGGCCCTGGGCACCGCGATCTACGGCTTTCTTGGAATTTGGTTTTCTTTCCAGTTGGCCCGCAAATATCTGCCCGACCGATGGGCGCTTCTCGCCACTTTGGGAATCTGGTTTGCCAGCCCGCTTGCCTTTTACATTTACGTTGATCCTTCTTTCTCCCACGCTCATTCCGCGTTCGCTGCTGCGCTCTTCGTATGGTATTGGGACCGCACGCGTGGCTCCCGCGCTTGGAGGCAGTGGTTTGTCCTCGGATTGATCGCAGGTCTCTTGATCAACATCTATTACGCGAATGTCTTTGTCCTCCTGCTGCCGCTGTTCGAGTCACTGTCAGGATACCGGGACGCTCTTCGGAGCTCGGGATCTGAGAGAGTCGGCAGCCTTCTCGCGAAGAACGTGCTCTTTGCTGCCACCACCTTCCTCCTATTCATCCCCACCATGATCACGAAGAAGATCCTCTTCGGTGGGTATTTTACTTTCGGTTACAAGGAACGCTGGTTCTGGAATTCCCCCGCATTCTTCAAGGTATGGTTTTCTGCCGACCACGGATTGTTCACGTGGACGCCGATTCTTCTTCTTGCCGTCGCGGGCTTTTTCTTTCTGCGAAGGATAGACCGCATTTTAGGCACCTACTTCTTGATTGTGTTCGTGGCCTATACGTATTTCATCGGCTGCTACGAAACGTGGCACGGTCTTCACTCATTTGGCGCTCGCTTTTTTGTCTCGTTGAGCGTTCTCTTTGTCCTCGGACTCGCTGCGCTCCTTAACTGGCTGACGCGCCTGGCTCCGCGCCGGCTCACTCTGTCGGCCGCAAGCGTGGTGATTGCTTTGCTGGCTCTTTGGAACTTCGGCCTAATGTTTCAGTTTGGGCTCCATCTGGTATCGCCAGTCGGTCCGATTTCATTTCGTGACGCCGCTTACAACCAAGTCGTCGTCGTGCCAGTTAGAGCCTCTCAAATGCTCTCTTCCTTTGTGAGTCGAAGAGTTCATTTGGCATCGCAAGTGTATTACCAACCTGCCAATCCACCCACTTCTTATCAAGCGGAAGATGCTAGATAGTTCTCGCCGTTCGCGGAGCGAAAGCACGATTCGCCACGAGAATCGCGGCTCAGCGAGGCTTGTGAAATGCGAACGCACTCTAAGCCGAGCAAGTGAAGCTACGGGGCGTTTCAGCATGGTTAGAGAGCGTCCATTGTGAACGGGCAAACGCATATCATTCACGTTGCGTTAATGAAGCAGACGAATCGAAAGCCCATACTACTTTTCTCATTCCAAGCACCATGTGCAGCGAGGCGAGCGCTGAGAGAGACGCAGAAGTATGGCTGAAACGCTGGCGAGAGCGACGGTCGAGCAGGCCTATGCAATGGCCATTCTGATCCGAGAAGTGGAACAGAGGCTATTAAGCCTTTTCGCAGATGGAAAACTGTTTGGGACGGTCCACACCTGCATCGGGCAGGAGTTCACGGGAGTGGCCGTTGCGCAAGCATTGCAAGCGGGGGATTTGCTCTTCAGCAATCACCGGTGTCACGGGCACTTTCTTGCGCGCACGGGGAACGTCGAAGGACTCATCGCGGAGGTCATGGGAAAAGAGAGCGGCGTGTGCGGAGGCCGTGGGGGGAGCCAGCACCTTTGTGAGAGGGAGCGAGGGTTCTTCAGCAACGGGATTCAGGGAGGAATCGTTCCGGTGGCGGCGGGGCTGGCAATGTCGCTTGAGCTTGCCGGGACGGATGGAATAGCGACGGTGTTCATCGGAGACGGCACATTGGGAGAGGGTGTCGTGTACGAGACGCTGAATATCGCGAGCAAGTGGGGGCTGCCGCTGCTGATTGTGCTAGAGAATAATCGGTATGCGCAGAGCACGTCGCAAAGCCAGACACTGGCGGGAGAGATTGCCGCGCGGGCGGCGGCGTTCGACGTGAGATTTTGCAAGGGCTCGGCATGGGAGCCGGAGAGATTGCTGGATCAGGCAGCCGAATGCGCGGAGAAAGTACGGAGGGAACGGCACCCCATGTTGCTCCAGGCGGACACCTACCGCCTAATGGCACATTCCAAGAGCGACGATGACCGCGATCCCGCAGAAGTGCAGAGTTACTGGGAGAGGGATCCGCTGGAGTCGTTCAAGCGGGAGAATCCAGAGGCAGCGCAGCGTCTTTGGAAGGAGGCAGAGTCCCGCGTTGCGGCGGCCGTGGAGAAAGCAGAATTGAGCTCGTTTGCCAGCGCAGACGGCGAGAAAGTGGAAGGGCGTGAAAAGCGAAAGGTCCGATGGAAGGCTGTGGAAGGACTGCCGGAAGGGCGCGGAGTCGCAATGCTGCGCGAAGCACTGAGACGGAACATGCGGCGGAACGAACGGATCGTTCTTCTGGGCGAGGACATTGAAGGGCCGTATGGCGGTGCGTTCAAGGTGACGAAGGGGTTGAGTGAAGAGTTTCCGGGGCGCGTGCGGAATACGCCCATCAGTGAAGCGGCCATCGTTGGAATTGGAAATGGACTCGCACTGGGAGGATACCTGCCCGTGTGCGAAATCATGTTCGGGGATTTTCTGACCCTGGCAGCGGACCAGTGGATCAACCACGCTGCGAAATTCCGCTATATGTATAACGGCCAGGTGGAGGTACCGCTGATCGTGAGGACACCAATGGGCGGGCATCGCGGGTACGGGCCGACTCACAGCCAATCCATCGAGAAACATTTTCTGGGAGTTCCGGACACCCGAGTGCTGGCGCTGAATGGGCGACTGGATCCCGGAATCGTCTACGACGAACTGTTTGCAAGCATTGACCGACCAACGCTGGTGATTGAGAACAAGATGATGTATGCGGCTTCGCTGGATTCGCTAGTGCCAGCGGGATTCGAGCTGGAGCACAGCGACGAGGCATTTCCGACGACCCGGCTGCGACCCTCAGAGACGCCGGCGGTGACTGTCTTTTGTTACGGCGGAGTGCTTCCGTACGCCGAGCAGGCAGTGGCAGAGGCGTTCGCAGGGACGGAAGTGGTGGCGGAAGTGATTTGCCCCGCCCAGCTTTATCCGTTGAATTTGTGGCCAGTAATTGAATCGCTGGAGAAAACGCAGCGGCTGCTGGTCGTGGAGGAAGGAATGAGCTTCGCTGCATTGGGGGCGGAGTTGATTGCACAGATTTATGAACTGGCGCCAGGAGCGATGAGACTTGCAAAGCGGCTGGGACCGCAGGAGCAGCCGATTCCGTCCTGCGCGGTTCTGGAGAACGAGGTTCTGCCGAGTGCGGCATCCATCGTGTCGGCCATTGAGGAGCTTGCCCGGCATGCATGAAGTGACGGCGATACGCGTTCCGTTTGACAACGTAAACGACGAGACAGTGAAACTGTTGGCGTGGCTGGTGGAAGAGGGGCAAGAGGTCTTCGAAGGGCAGATACTGGCGGAAGTGGAGACCAGCAAAGCCGTGGTCGAGATGACGGCGCCAGTTGCCGGGCGAGTGTCGCTGAAAGCGAAAGCAGGCGACGATGTGCGCGTTGGGATGGCGATTGCCTATATCGGAGCAGATGGGCAGGACGTAGCCGCCGGGCAATTGAGAGGAGAGGAAGAAGCGGAGGTTGGGGGGCGCGCGGGGGAATCACGCGCAAAGACAGGCGAAGGCCAGGATGCGCTTCCCACCGGAGTCACTTTCAGCAGGAAGGCGTTAGGGTTGATCGAAAGGCATGAAGTGGACCCGAGGGTTTTTGCGGGGCGTGGTTTGGTGCGCGAACAGCACGTCCTGGAGTATCTGGAGCAGATTCCCTGTATTAAGGCGGATGCGCCGGGACTCCATTTTGCGCTGAAGGGTCTAGTGCTCGATAACGTGACATTGCCTGACGGGCTGGCAGATAGCGACCGCGGGCGTTTGGATGACGAGTTTCTGCGCTACTTGGGCGCGAATGCCGAGAAGTTTAGCAAACTGAGCTCGGCAGAGAAGTGTGCGGCGTATCGCGAGCACGGGGCGGAGATTGGAAGCGGTGTTGTGCTGGGGCCAGGAACCATCGTGATCGCTCCGCGAATTGTGATTGAGACAGAGACGCAATTTGGGGAGAACACTTCGATTCAGTGCCGCGAGCGGTTTCACGTGGGCGGTTTTTCGAGTTTTCGAGGGAACCTGAGCGTGCGGGGAGGCACGGTCGTCTTCGGCAAAAGTATCTTTGCGGGGCAGAACATTCGGATTGGGGGCGGTGGCAACGCGGATCCATGGTCACTCCTGTGCGTCGGAGACGGGACGTACCTTGGGGACGACGTTTTTGTCAACATTTGCAGGCCGGTGGTGATTGGGGAGGAAGTGTTTCTGACGCAGCGATCGATCCTGGTCACGCACAACATCGGGCATTCGATTTTGGATGGCTATGAGAACCGATTTGCGCCTATCGTGCTGGAGGATTATTCACAGGTAGGAATGAACTGCACCATCTATGCGGGGGCGTGGATCGGACGAGCGGCGATCGTGGCTTCGAATTCGTACGTGATTTCCTCCATACCGGCGGGAAAACTGGCGATCGGAGTGCCCGCGAAGGTGGTGAGAGACGCGGTGAGGCGGCCGGAGCGAAGCCGACAAGCGCAGATTGTACACACGATGGTGAACGAGTACCACGAGTTGTTGAGGCTCAAGGGACACCCGGTTTCAGAGTTGGCAACCAGGCCGTATCACGGGTTTGCCGTGAGTCAGGGAGAAAAACGATTCCAGTTGGTGTTCCTGGAGAACTCTTCGCTGGATGACATGGACTTGGAGGCAGCGGACCAGACGGTGCTCTGGGTGCTGGATAGCCCCTCCGGAAATGTCCCCGCGAATTGGACGGTGATGAATCTGCTGGAGAAGAAAGTTTCGGGGCCGGGCGGAGTGTTTGTGGACTCGACCCGCGAGTTCCTGCGGAAACGTGGAATCCGATGCCAGCCGGGCCCCTGGCTATATAAAAAAGGTATGATCTAAGGACTTATCGGATGATTGCCCAGCAGGGTGTGCCTGAAGTGATACCGAGCGATCATTTTTCGCCGGAGTTGTATGAAGAGACTCTGTGCAAAGCGAAAGAGTTAGGGTACGAGTTTCCGACGGTCTCCCAACTGAAGGATGGGATTTCACGGTTTCCGCGGTTTCTATTGCTACGGCACGACATTGATTCCTCGCCGAAGTATGCGCTGCAGATGGCGAAGTTGGAGAAGCGGCTAGGCGTGCGATCGTCGTACTACGTGCTGATGCATTCGGAGAACTACAATCCGGCGGCGCCCGCGCATTGGGATGCGCTTCGGGAAATCATCGAGATGGGATTCGAGGTGGGGCTGCATTACGAGACGGACTTTTTCGAGAACCGGAAGATAGATCCGCTGGAAGGGATCCTGAACGACGTGGCGGCGCTGGAGAAGATTCTGCACATCACGATTCGCTCCGTATCGCAGCATCGGCCGGCGTCAAACACTTTTCTGAAGACGCTCAACGAGTATTACGTCGATGCCTATAACGAAGAGCTGATGCACGACATGCTGTATGTGTCCGACAGCGGTTTCAAGTGGCGTGGGAAGAGCCTGATGGAGCAACTGGGAAGTCACGATCGTATCCATGCGCTGGTTCACCCGCTCACGTGGAGTTTTGGAGATCTGGACATGGCGGAAACGTACCGAAGGATGAGTGGGGAACTCGAGCAGGCGATCCGAGCGTCGTTTGAGGATTTCATTGAATCCACGAACCGATATTTGAGCGAACGCGGCAACCGGGACCTAGAGCGAATCAGACAGTATGCTTATCCGGCGGTCGCAAAAGAACCGCCGGAAAAGTCGGCGAAACTCCCGGGAGTCGGAAACTTCTTACATCATCAGGAGTAACCCGTCAATACCGTCGACGATGTACCTGTTCGACTAATTGATTCATATGTGTATGACGCGCTCGCCTCTTGGACTCGGGAAGGAAACACCGGGGCGCAGAAGTCGCTCTGTGGCCACTGGTCGCATCATTTCTCATGACGGCCTCGGCGGGCTGCATCATCGCTACGATCCGGCTGTCTAATTTGAACCGACGTAGCGCCGCGAAAACGCCCGGATTCCCCCATCCTTATCTGTAGGCACTTGGCGCGGCCGTTCTCCTGGGGAGAATCTTCGCGCTCGGGGCGGGGCCATCACAGGTTTTCTCTTTATGCTGTCGCGATAGGGAATTGTGTGATTTTCAGTGCGGACAGAATTCTGCCGAACGACATGGCCCGTTTTGTACCCAGTGCAGGAACTCATTCATTGGAATTTCGAACGCTCTCAGGCAATTGTACTGGCGCAGGACCGCCTGATTTGCATCATCGCTGAGAGGGCCCTGCAAAATTCGAGGATTAACCATCGATCCCAATCTGGGCTGAGAACGACCTCTGACACACCATCATTCTTCCGGTCCTAACAGACATGGGTCGGGCGCAGACCAATGCAGATACCCGACTCTTGTTAGCGATATGTGACGCGGGCGTGAATATTGCCCTCCCTGCCTGGCACGACAAGGTTGGTCGGCAACTGTCAAATCAGCCGATCTATCGATCCGGCGACATCTTGCCCGGTGGCCAAGCTCTTGATGGAGAACAACCCGCAGGTTTCTTCTGCCAAACTTTTCCTGGGTATTTGCAGGTTTGTAACATCGTTTAGCTAAACCCTTGTCTGGATTTACGCGGCGAATAGCGCTCAGAACTCGCCCCACACTAAGATTCACGCACAGGAAGAAACCGTCATGAAACGAAAGCAGGTCGAGAGCGAAACCGGCGGATCTTCGCGATGCATCCCGGCGGAACTGACTGGGCGTCGCCGGTTCCACTGGAACACTCGGACACTGCCCTGGATAGCCGCGCTGTTCTGTTTAACTCTGGGGACGGTCGGAGTTCATGCTCGCAACGGGAATCCGCACAACCCAGACTCAGAGACGGGTGCTTCAGATCCCGCGCCAGCCAAAGCGGCTCCCCACACGGAATTAGCTCGAACGAGCTCCTCAGCGCAACCAGTGCCTGCTGCCACGCCCGAAACTCCCGTCGTTGGCGCGGCAACCACGGACGCGGCCGCTCCAGAGCCGAGCTCGCCGGCCAACAAATTGGTCGGCAACGCAGCCCCCGTGACGCCGATTCCCCTGGCCGCCTCATCCACGTCGCCAGCTGGCCAATTTGCATTCTTCTCGCCGAATGGCACCACCCTTTCGAGCAGCCCGGTCGTAACTTGGGATGATTACAACCAACAAGTAATCTTCACACCGAATATAACAAGCGGTGCGCAAGACTTCATGGACTGGGTCTCTCCGGTTGGCCCGAACTATTGCGCTGGAGCACCAGGGCATCACCTATTGCAGCTTGATGTTGACGGCACGCTCTACCTTAAAGGCTTGTGCGGTGTTCTGCGGAACGAAGAGATCCTGGATAATCAGGGCAATATCACTTTCTTCGGCAGCACAGCAGCGTTGCCTGCGGGAGGGTTCGCGGTCGATTACTCGAATGGTGATACGTGCGTCGTCTACATCAATCATGACGGCACGCTCCCCTCGGATGCCGGGACTTGCGGCGACAGGGCGACTCGCTACAATAACGTCACGGGGCTCGCGACCCAATATGCGGGTTTGCCGAGCAGAGGATCCTCCACTGGGTTTCCCTTCATCGTCAGTTCGATCGACACGACTTTAGCGGGCTCGGTGGCCGATTACACTCTGTATACCACGGCCGCGAACGGATACGGAGGCCCCGGCTTATACCGCCTCGAAGTGTATATAGTTGCAACTTCGCCAGCGGAGGGGGCGACCTTGCAATTTGCAGTTTCCTACAACGACGGGCAGGCAAATCAGACCCTCACCAATGGACCGCCAGTTTGGTTCAACGCGCAAGGAGACTTCTTAAGTTTTTCTCAGCCATTTTATGTCGCTGCGAACACACCAATTGCCGTCTCGACAGTGGCGACGAATTCCCCCACGTATCACGCCGTCATCCGGCTGCTTGCCGAGTAGATTTGCGCCTCTGCACTGATGCTTCAGCGAGCAGCGGCAGTTGATGTGCCACAAGACAAAATGTTCCTGAGTTTTCGGCGGCTGCAGAAAATCGGGAAGGGAACTGACTGAAAGCAAGTATCTTAAAATTGTGGAGCCGAGGCCCGGACTTGAACCGGGGGGGGCCTGCCGATAGCTCCAGAAATATCATTCAGTTGATTCTGTTAGCTCTTTCTTGCGTCTTGTTTCACGGTTTTGTACCGTATTCGCAGCTTATTGTTCCCTTCCTGTTCCCTCGCCATTTCTCGATATCCAATCTGCTGCCGGTGGGTTCAGCGGCTGAAAATGAGAGTCCGGCCGCATGTTGTTTCGTGCGAAAGAAGGTTGAAGAGCGATCCTTCGCCCGGCGGGTCGCGCCGGGCGAAGGATAGTGATTCTAGCCGGATGGTCACAACCACTTATCAATCAAGACGCTCATGCGATAGCTGAGGTTCCCGATTTGGTGGTACGGGTTGGTCTGGCCGCCGCAGACGACGAAGTTGAAGGCGTCCGCCTTCGGCCACTTCGGGAACACCGAATCGTCCGTAAGGCTGGCCGCCTCCGGACCTCTCGGCGGATAGCTGAACAGACTGGATTTGACTTCCTTCAAAGTGACCGTCGTATTCTTCTGCAGCCAGTCGGCGAGATCTTCCTTCGTCTTGAACCCGAGATCGCCCAAACCGTGGGCGACGAGCGGATCCACAACGAAGAGCGCGCCGAAGAGCGAAGCGAAGGGCGACAGGTTGTGAACAAACGCTTCGTGGAAGTGCGGAACCGGTTTCATGCCGAGACCCCGGGCGCCCTGCCCCTGTGTGATTCCAAATCCGAAGAAGAAGCTGATGACGCTCTCGTCGGGCTTGAAACCCTTTTGGACGTGGAACGGAGTCCACGGGCTGTCTTTTTCGTTTTCCGGAATGATCAGGTTGCTGTAGTTCACGACGTTGCCCTGCGTGCCCATGTAGGTCTCGCCCGGGATTCCGCCGCCGTCGAGGTTTCTCGACATCAGTGTCCAGGCCCGGCCGATCGCCGAGTTTGGCTGCGTGAAGGGACCCATGGCGCCGATTCCGGAGTTCATGTTGAGCTTGTCGCGGACCGGGCCATTGATCACCGCTGCGGACACGAGCGAGTTCGTCGAGCTGAAGAGCGCCGAAATTCCCGTGGATGCAATCGCGAGGATGGTCGGGAAATAGTCCGGCGTTGCGCCCGCCATCACCGCGTTGACGGCCACGTGACGGACTGTATAGGACCACGCGGGGAAAGCACCCTGAGCGGGAGTCATCTTGCCGACCACTTCATCCGGCTTGTGGCTCGTGCCCTTGAGCATTTCTTCGACGAGGTCGTCGGTGGGAATGATGATCGGGAGACCATCCGTCATTCCATTGTCGAGAAAATATTGCTGTAGGTTTTTCGAGGAGTCCGGCCCGAACGTGGGCGCGCCGGTGGGAGGAGTGATGGAGCCGGTCTTCGCTTCGTCCGCCGTGAGCGGGGAAGTGAGAGCGTCGATCACTTCCTTCATGAAAGGCTTGCCGCTGACGGGATCGTTCCCTTGAATGTAGGCTTGCATTTCCGTTTCGTTCTTGCCCCACACCGGATGCGGAGTGAAGCAGATGCGTTCGAGGGGCATTCCGCGTTTCGCGGCGTTCGTCTTCGCGAGGTCCTTGAACGCGATGGTGACGATCGGGGCAGACGGCAGGCCCATCTTCTCGAACGTCATGCAGTGGCCGACGGTGGCTGGCGTACACGTGCTGCAATGGCCGATCGCCATAATGGCGGCGTTGGCCTTGGCCTTCATCTCCGCGAAGAGCTTCGGATCTTCGTCGGCGAAGCCGCCCGCCTTCAAGCGGTACTCGATGTTTACGCTGGGCATGTTCTTGTTGAACCAGATCTTGATCTGGTTCAGAAAGGTGTCCGCGCTGGGGAATCCGTCGGATACCAGGTAAATCGTTTTGCCGTCGAGGCTGTTCAGCCGCGGCGCCATGGGAATCAGCTGGATGGCGGGAGGCAAGCCTCTCGGATTTACGGCGGTGATTTTCCCCGGATCAATTTTGGCTACAGCCGGGCTCTTGGACGGCTTCGCAAGAGCGGGCGCGCCCGCCAGAATCGCCGGCGATACTCCGAGCAGCGACAACATTTTGCGTCTGTTGACCTTCATGATTGATGTGCCTCCTATGTTTCGCTCGCACCCCCTGGGGCGCAGCGTATGCGTGCGCGGAGCCGTGCACGGCTCAAGGGCGCGCGGAAGAAAAAATTAATCTCGATTACTTCAGTTTTGGGGAAACAACCAACGGTTGCTTAGGAGTCGAGCGTTCAAGTAAAACCTTGGAGCCAGCTCAGGCGGGAAGATTGGGAGGGAGAAACTCCAGACAAGGAACCCATAAACGCAATCATTTGAAGCGATCTCCTCGCTCCGGTCCAATTGCCTAACCCATTCGAACGGTACCATATCACAAGACGCCGATTATGGTAAGACGGGTACACCCAATGGCAAGAGCGATTAGGACGAGAGTGAGCAAAGCTGAGGATAGCGGGGGCCGGTCGGGTAGTTCTCTCAGCCTTATCTTTTTCATAGTCATCTCTCCCTCTCTTACGGCGGAAGTAGCCTATCGATATCGGTCGATACGTCCACCCGCTTTCCAGTTTTCTTGAATCTAGCGTTGACGCTCGCTCCTGCCGCAAGAATTCCTTCCTGTGATGCGCGTAGGCGCTCCGTTAGATTTTCCCTCAGCCGATCGAAGAAATGAATGTTCTCATTTAGGACTTTCTGCGCGATCACAGTCAGTCCCGCAATCTGGGTTTCGTCTAGGCCCGCCGGCTTGAGGGTTTCGAAGTCTGCCGCTGCGCCCTCTTCGCTGTACTTCCCAAAGATAAGGTTTTCCGCCGCCATACCTCCAACCGCAATCACGTACTGCAAACGGGGTTCGAGGTTTTGGACTCCGCTCGTGAATTTCACAGCTAGGGCGGCATGAAAATCGTGAGCTTGAAGCGCTCCCGGCACCTCATTAGCGGCCATTCTTTCTATGTAATCTATCTTGGCGCCCAGTGACAATCCGACCACCGTATGGCCGGCTTCATGCGTCGCCACGCGCTCGAAATCACTCTCCACCGCGATCCATTCGGCATTGGAGGTCTTAGACAGACATTTCATCAACTGTGTCTCATCAAGGAGCAGTGCCCCGAAGCGGCCGCCCCCATCACTCGATAACTTCACTACGCTTCGATATCCCCCCTCCCATAGGGAGAGCCGGAATGTTTTCGCGATGCAGCTTACTTGGGATGAATAACGGCCGAGGATGCTTTTGGCTGTGTCTAGAAAAGGCTCTAGGGACGCTTGCCCTGTTAGGTTCTGAATGGCGATCAAATCCCCGCTAACATCCACTTCGGTGTACCCGCCGTGGAACAGAATGTCAGCGGCCGCGCCCGCTGCTTGAACCACGCATTGAGTCTCCGCGGTCGCGGATGCCTGTTCCCAACCGTAGAGAGACTGAAGAAATACGCCGGGCCCGTGGGAATGAGGTGCTACGGCAATCCCCAACACGTGGGCATTCAGATGATGTGCCGCGACAATGTGACCCGCTTCGTGTTCTGCGGCGCGCGCTAAGATTGATTTCACGAACTCTTCGGGAATGATTGCCTCGCGCTTGCCTCCGTCGATGTCTGGTATCCAGAATTTAACTGATTTCACTTGTTCGTCCTTTGCTTCGTCAGCCGAACGAGGAATCCACGGGAAACAAAAAGGTCAGTGCGCCAAACCTACCGAGTTGAATGGCCTGCTCCATCATGATCACGTTGCGCGTGTCTGCGTCACCGAGGAACGGAAACCAATTGGCAGCCGTGGTTCCGGCTTGGAAATATCCGGAGGGAGGCACAGCAGCACCCGAGAGCGCAATCCTTGTCGGACAATCTTCTGGCAGAGAACTTAAACTTTTCGTGACGCTTCGCAGTCGCGCACGAAAGGGTTCTGTTGATATCCATTTCCACTGAAAATCCGTGGGCGACCACTTTATGACCACACAGGGGACGATTTCCGTTTGCACGTAGCGGATTGCGGTGCTTGTTACCGACGTTTCGAAATGTTTTGCAATGGCGAGTATTCCAGCCAGTCCGACCTTTTGCCGACCGGCCATCTGATCGAATTCCGTTGAAGGCATTAAGAGGTGTGAAGCGAAATGATCCGCTTCGCGTTCGACCGAGAGTTTCGATTCGAACTCGGACTGCGAACCATGCGCCGGAGCCGCTCCGGAACTCAGGGCGTTCCGATGTTCGTCAATGAAGTAGTGACCAAGTTCGTGCCCGACTGTGAATCTCGCTCTCGGGCTGTCGGCGCTGGAGACCCGGTCCAAATTGCAGTAGATGTGAAATCGTCGGTCACGGTGCTCGATCATTCCATCGAATGCCGAGCGGTAATGGCCGTGGCTGATGGTGATTTTGTTGCTGTCCAATACAGGCGCCGGGTCAAACGGTGCCGTGGGGCAATACTCCCGCGAAACCGCCTCGGCCAACGCCGCAAGTTCGTCGAGTCTTTCTGCGGGGACTTCCGAAGAATTACTTGTCACGGGTCTTCGCTTCGGCTGCATCGCGGTCTCTTTTCATTCGCTCCTCGACTTCGGGTGAAATTGTGCCCCCCTCCGCGCCGCCCGCGCCAGATTCTCAGTCGTCTGGGAGTTTTCATTCTTTGACTGGGGATGATGAATCGTGCGAACACGGCCGGCGCGGCGAAGTAGCTCGCGCGGATAGTCAAAAGAAGTCGGTATCGTGATTTGTTGGGCGGCGAGTTTCTTCTCGGCTTCCAAGACCTCCGCTTCAGTCTCGGGAGTCAGCCAGCCCTCCGCACGCATTGCTAGTAAGACTTCTCGCTCAAGCACACTCCGATCAGCTTTGTCTCCCTTGCCCTTAGACTTGGCCATTGAGTAGCTCCTCGTAACTAGTGATTGTTATGGTCGGCCAGATACTGTTTCAGCTTGTCGAGCGCCCGCGACCGAATCTGCCGGATATTGACAGCGGTCGTCTGAAAGCGTTCTTCGAGGGCCTTGACTTCATCGCTCGACATCCTATGACAATCAGCGCCGGATTCGTACCCGGCATAACTCGCGAGTAGGATCTCTCGCTCGCGCTCGGTTAGCGTGCCCAGCCCTTCTCGAAGGAGCGGGAGCCGATCGGATTGGCCTGGTTCGGGGCTGGGTTCTTCAGGAGTCAGCGCCTCGGGTGCGTCAGCGTGTGGGTCGTCAACATAACTGATCGACGGGTGCCGGCGCAGGGTTGAGAAGAACAAATTGTTCGCAATCTTTCCGAGCCAAGCGCGGATGCGAGCCCGCTCCCGGTTGGTATCCCCGCAGTTTAATGGCTTGAACGTGTGGGCCTTTTGGAAGACCCGAACAAGAGTGTCCTGCGCTAGATCCTCCACGCCGAGGTCGCCAAGGATGGCTCGGAACCGGCCGCAGACGCCCAAAACATACTCCCGATGCCGGAAAAAGAATTCTTCCCATGCGTCCTCCGCGGCGCTTGGGTCCTCGGACTGGAGAGACATATAGAAAATCAGATCTTCGTCCGAGTCACCGGCGAAGCGTGTCCTGGTTGTGGGCTGGTTTACGGCCACCATTGACCTCGGCATCAATACCGACATGATACGCGCAAGCGTGACATGAGGCACGGCCCGTGTTCTAAGCCGTCCGTCGAATAACCCTTCTTGGTGGTATGTCACGCCGCCGGCATATCTAGGATGGGAGCGGTCGGGACCTTGGCCAAGCCCCCCGTCACGCTCGCGCATACTGACAATGAGAGCCCATTCAGGCTGCCACGCGCCAAGATTGCTTTTCCATGGCGGACCGTGGCGAGGAGACCGTATGAGTACAACTGTGGACCAGAACCAAGCGGGCAACGAGAGCTCGCGCGAACTGTATGTGATTTTCGTCGGAGACATCGAGGAGAAGTGGCGGGAAGCCGATGTGATCGCGGAAAAAATCATGCACGACGCGGGCGTGTCGGAGCCGGAAAAGTTCATTTTGGAGGCGCTCGACCACAAGGGTGGAAAGCCCGTTGCGGAGTTCACATCCAACGACTCGGTCGATCTTGCAGCCAGGGACCGCAAGTTTTTCCGGGTCACACCGGGTGGGGGCGGCAGGTCGTGAACGACCCAGAAGCCGAACTGCCTCCGCCGTTTGCAAAGGCACTGGCGTGTCTGCGCTCCCATCGCGACGGTGAAGTGCGGGTAGACGCGATCAAGGACAATTTCGCATATGTCTGGATCGGCGGCATAGCCAAGAACCAATCATCCGAAGAACCGGGTGGGTGGATTCGATTGCCTGTGGCCTTCCCGCACGCGAATCCTCATGGGTTTGTGACGAGGGAACCTCTCAAAAGCGCTGGCGGAGGGGATGTTACGGACGGCCACAACGCAGGCCACGACATGTGCGCGCCCGTGCATCCGCTGGGCGGTGCGCACTACTACAGTTGGACCTGGGAAAACGCTCCGCAGTTGCGTTCTCCCGAGGACATCGTGGGTGTCGTGCAATGGTGCGAGCGACGGATACGCAGAGGATGAGGCTCGAATTTGCCCTCACGGAAAAGCAGCTTGGCGACGTGCTCAATCGTCTATTCGGTGATCGGGCGCACCGGCTCGAAGATCCCGAACGAGGATTTCTAGCTGCCGTCTTCGCCGCGACCGGCCCCACTCGACGCACGCTGCTGCTGGGTCAAGTCATCGAACCCGAGCCTAGCGACGTTTATTGGTCGCAAAAAGACGGGCTCGTGATGAGCCATCACTACTACAGTCGAGCCCTGTCGCTGATTCAATCCATGCCGGGAGCGGGACTCATCAACGTGCATTCCCATCCGCGCCCTATGACTGGGGCCTCTCCGCCTGGGCCGAGCAAGCAGGATCTTGCGACGGACGCGCGTGAGCTTTGTTTTGCCTCTCGCGCGCTGACCGAAGGAAGCGTGACAGCCGCGGCGATCGTGACTCCGGGTGGCGGCGTGAGCGTACGCGAATACACGTTCCGGCGCCCGCGCTTGAAAGAAGAGGCTTTGCACCCAGATTTTGGACCGGCAGGAGCAAGAATCGCCTTCGCCCAAAAGGTGCGAGTTGTGGGACCAGGTTTGCGCGTTTTGTGGGGCGACCCAGGCCGAAAACCGCCACGCGCAATTTTCGACACCGCTATGATGGACAGCAGCATCTTGTTGTGGGGGGCGGAGGGTCAGAGAATCCTGTCCGAGCTCACCATTGGAATCGCGGGGCTGGGCGGCGTCGGAGGGATCGTCGCGGAATACCTGGCCCGGCTCGGTGTAGGCACACTGATTCTTGTTGACTACGACCGTCTCGAGGACGGCAACTTCAATCGTTCGCAAGGAGCCATGCGCTCCGACGCGGCCTTACGGCTGCCTAAAGTTGAGGTTTACAGTCGTATCGCCAGAGAGGCCGCGACGGCGCCAGGGTTCCGGGTTTTTTCCTTCCGTGAATCCGTAGCGGAGTCGGCCGGGCTGAAGCCCCTACTCGACTGTGACATTGTGGTGGCGGCGGCCGACGACGCGTTTGCCCGTCAGGTTTTGGATCACATGGCCTACGCTCACCTCATTCCGGTGATCGATGGCGGTACGACTTTGGTTCCGGATTCAGCGTCGATGTTGCTGGCTGCGGGCAAATCGCAAGTCGTGGCGGCCGGACCTGGACACGCGTGCTTGGAGTGTCAGGGCGTCTACATGCAGGAAGAAGCCACGATCGCACGGGAGAGCGCGAGTTGGGGTGACTATATCAATGCCCGTGCAGGCAGCGAACGGAGGATAACGCGTGAACTGCGGGCGCCGAGCGTCATCTGCAACAACGGGCTTGTCGCTAGTTTAATCGGTCTTCGCATTCTCGCGATCGCGTTACGCGTCACGCCTGCAACTCTATGCGGAACCCAGCGCTACTATGTCGAAGATGGCACACTTGTGTGGGGAGCAATTAAGGAGTGTAAAGCCGACTGCCTTAAATCCTCATGGAGTGGACTCGGTGATGCTCATTTCATCCCGGTGGGGGAAGATCTGCGTTGGAAAGAAATTCGCCAGCGAGAAGCCAGTGGCGCGAGTCACCTCCGCACGTCGTCTTCGGGATAAATGCTGTTCTGCTACTGATGAATACCCCGGACACCGAAAAGGCATCCGGGGTGTTTTGCGGTTAGCGGCGATTGCAATTGCAAAGCAGCGCAGCGATGGCAGCCACAGTCGCCTTGACTTTGAAGTCTTCAACAGCGGGCTTCATCATTTGGCTGAGTGTAAGCTGGTCAACATTTGCTGTGCGTGCCACGATCGACGTGGCAAGCACTTCTCCGAAAGATATGACAGCATCCGCGATTGGTTTTTGACAGTCGCAACTTGTCGCTCTCGTCGGTCGGTACAACCGGCGCCGGTGGTGGTGATACCGTCTAGGTGTTCTACTCAAGAAACCCACCCGCCTTTCCAGCCGTCTTGCGCTTCGAAGTCTCAGTTTAGCACTGCGGTCAAGTGCCCTACCGATTGGCCTTCTTTAGCAGTAAAATCTCTCGGCCGTGACAGAACTGCGGATCGGAACTTCGGCGTTTACAGCGGCAGGATGGGAAGGCTCTTTCTATCCGGCAGGGATGAAGCCCGCCGACTACTTCACCTACTACGCCACGAAATTCGACACCGTGGAAGTGGACTCGACCTTCTACGGCACTCCCAGCGCGTCCACGGTGCGCGGCTGGTACGCCAAGACGCCCAAAGACTTCATCTTCGCCCTGAAAGTCCCGCAGGAGATCACCCACGAAAAGGTCCTGCACGATTGCGACGCCGAATTCCAAGCCTTCCTCTCCGCCGCGGACCTCCTCGGCGAAAAGCTCGGCCCGGTGCTCTTCCAGTTCGGCTATTTCAATCAGAAGGCTTTTCCCGGCCTCGACGAATTTCTCGCCCGGCTCCTGCCGTTCCTGAAAAAGCTGCCGAGCGGCTACAAGTTCGCGGTCGAGATTCGCAACAAGAACTGGCTTGTCCCGAAATTCGTGGACGCGCTGCGCGAGCGGGGCGTCGCTCTCACTCTGATCGACCAGTCGTGGATGCCGCGCCCCGCCGAATGGTTCAAGCGCTTCGATCCAATCACCGCCGACTTCACCTACATCCGCTGGCTCGGCGACCGCAAGGGCATCGAGGAGAAGACGAAAACCTGGGACAAAACGATCGTCGACCGCACGAGCGAACTGCAAGAGTGGGTGAAGTATTGCTATCTCGTCCAGAAGCGCGGCATCACCATCTACGCCTACGCAAACAACCACTTCGCCGGCCACGCCCCCGCCACCGTCGCGCTGTTCTTGGAGCTGTGGAACGAGAAGGGATAGCTACGTTAGGATAGCTACTCGCGGTGTTGCGGTCCTGAGTCCCACTTCCTCGCGTTGGAGTTGCCATGTACATATTCTTTGATACGGAGACGACAGGCTTGCCGGATTCATACGATGCGCCCGTTTCAGATCTCGACAACTGGCCCCGTGTCGTGCAAGTCGCCTGGGAGATATTCGACCCCCGGGGTCGGAGAACGGCCGCCCAGTCCTACGTGGTCCGTCCAGACGGCTTCGAGATCCCCAAGGAAGCGGCGCGAGTGCACGGAATCTCGACCGCATACGCCAAGCGGACCGGGACTCCTGTGGCGAAGGTGCTCGCCGAATTTGGCGAAGCCCTTACGGGGGCCTCTGCGGTCGTCGCTCACAACCTCAGCTTCGACTCGAAGGTAATCGGGGCTGAGTTCTATCGTGTCGGGGTCCGCCACCCGTTTCGCGGCAAACATCAAATTTGCACAATGGAGGCCGCGACAGAATTCTGCGCCCTCCCTGGGAATTACGGGTACAAATGGCCGAAACTGGACGAGCTCCACTCCAAATTGTTCGGCAAAAGGCTCAAGGATGCACACGACGCCGCCGCCGACGTGGCAACTTGCGCGAAATGCTTCTTCGAGCTTCAACGCCTGGGTGTGATTCGCATCGGGAAGAGACCGCGTCGCTAACTCAGGCGGGCCACCCGCCCTACAACAGTCGGGGTGCCTTCGCGAGCACGAAAGCAGTCTCACCCTTCGAGCCTATTCGGATCACTTCCAATCCAGCGGCTCGACAAAGCTGCCCCAGCTTTTTTGGAGGAATGATCGCGTAAAAAGACGAGCCGCGTGCCCCTCTTACGAACCATCCGTCTCGAACCCAGGTAGCGTTAGCGTTAGTCTGCCATTGCTCGAAATGAGTATTACGATATTGTGTCGAAACCAGGAGCAAACCGTTCATCTTGAGTACTCGTCTTAGGTCGCGGAGAACGTTGATCCTACCCCACTCGTATTTTGCATTACGAGTTGATTGATGTAGGGACCGGCAAGAGCGAGGCGTTGCTCGATGCTCCGGCGACCTACGCGTCTTCCGACGTGCTGTGGTCTCCCGACTCGAAATCGCTGCTGCTGTGCGGAACGTATCTTCCTCTAAACGTGGAAGACCCTGCCGAGCTTCATGCGAGGCGGACGAGCAGGTTCGTCGTGGAAATTGGATTGGCTAGTCGAGAGATCACTAAGATTACAAATGAAGACTTAAGACCGATCTACTGGGACCCGCAAACGAACATCGTGCAGTTCACTGCGCTAACAAGCTTGGGGCAAGCGGGAGTCCATCGTGGGGTGGTCTACTATCGAAAGGCTCGGGACCTATGGGAAAGACTTACCGCTGTTCCCAAATTTGCAGAGGATGCACGCCCACAAGTGTTGGTGGATGAGGATCTGAACCTGCCCCCACGGATCGTCGCGCTGAATCCGCAAACAGGCCGCAGGACGCTGCTCATGGATTTGAATCCGCAGTTCGCGCAGCTTGCTTTCGGCAAGGAAGAAGAAATTCACTGGACGACGGACAGCGGCATGGCCCTCGACGCTGGGTTGTATCTGCCTCCAGATTACACGCCAGGCAGGAAATATCCACTCGTCATTCAGACGCATGGTTTCGATCCGCACGGGTTTTGGATCGACGGACCCTATACGTCCGCGTCTGCGGCGCAACCCTTGGCGAGCCGAGGAATCGTGGTTCTACAGATGAACGATATTTTCTACGATAGTCTGGAAACTCCTCGGGAAGTGGATCGGGTGATTAGCGCGTATGAAAGTGCAATCGACTATTTGGATCAAAAGGGCATCATCGATCGCAATCGTGTCGGTCTGATTGGTTTCAGTCGAACTTGCATGTACGTGAAATATGCGCTCACGCACTCAATCCATCGATTTGCGGCTGCGCTTGTGACGGATGGCGTCGATGCCGGGTACTTCCAATACTTGCTGTCCTATAATGCCAATCCTAGCTTGGCTTCCGGGTTCGATAACGTTATCGGCGGTCCACCCTTCGGCGACGGCATGGCGTTGTGGTTGAAGAATTCGCCTGGATTTCTGCTCGACAAAGTGCAAACACCCTTGCAAATTCAGGCGATCGGTCCGGATTCTATCCTCGGGGAGTGGGAATGGTTCGAAGGATTGAAGCGGCTAGGAAAGCCGGTTGAACTGGTCTATTTGCCAAGCGGAACTCATGTTCTCATAAGGCCTTGGGATCGGATGGTATCTCAGGGAGGTGCGGTGGATTGGTTCTGCTTCTGGCTGAAGGGACAAGAGCAATCCGATCCGGCCAAGGTGGAGCAATATGCCCGTTGGCGCGAGCTTCGCACGCAATTGAATTCGTCGCCTCACGAGTGAGGGGGCGAGTTCGATTGCGGGGCCGGAAAACCCACTTGACCATTTGGTTCCAGCACTGCGGTGCAAGCCGCAAGTCCATTCGCGCAGACATTCTTCAGAGAAGTGGGCGAAAGTTCACTGCACCCCAGTCAATCCACTACTCATCAGGCTCATACGCGGCGGTCGTAAGGTCTGTCGAGCCTCCTTCGGCAATTACGCCGTCTTCGATCCGACGGGCAGGCCACGGTCCGCTGCGATAGCGGTGCTGATCGAAAAAAGTTCTCGCCTAGCATATTTCATGGTGACCTCGCCTCTAGGGAGATTACGACTGCCGGAGCACTCATTGAACAGAGTGCTCCGGCAGTATGTTACTCATCAGCCTCGTACGCGGCGTTCGTGACGTATTCGTTCAAGCCTTGATGGTCGGATATGGGGGTACCGCTCTTCGATCCGGGGAGATTTGTTGAGTGGATCACCGCAATCGCGGTACTGACCAAAACAACTTCTGGCTTTGCGTATTCCATTGTGTTCACCTCCTTTCTTTCTTGGCGTTCACTTGCACGGCTTGCTATCCAGCTGAAAGGTCGTTAGGGAAGTGGCTCAGCGGCGAACTCTGTTCGCTGAGCGCTAGGGTTTCGCGTTGCATGTTTCTTTCCTGGCCTCGCCCGGAAAGAAACGAAGACTTCCGGATCGCTCGTTGCACGGAGTACTCCGGCAGCATGCTACTCGTCAGCCTCGTACGCGTTGGTCGTGACATAGCCATTGTCATGGTCGGAAAACGTACCGACCTTCGACATGCCCTGGATCGCTGCCTCAGCATGGCCAATCACGGTAACCTCTGGCTTTGCGTATTTCATTGTGCTCACCTCCTTTCTTTTCTTGCGTTCATTTGCTCAGCTAGCTAGCTGAACTCTCTTTGGGTGAGTGACTCCTCACCTCGGCCGGGCTGCAGAGCACCTCGGGATGATCGGCCGCCAGAGACGAGGCTCGCTTAACTATCCGGTGGTCTTTGAGCCCCCTCAGCCAGAACTCGATCCTCAGCGTTCGCATCATGGTCACCACATGGACTTCCTGGCCACGGATAGTTCTGTGCAGTGCTTCGCAGAAGGCGTTTGCATCGACGATTCCAAGTTCGCTGCTGACCATATGCTGGGTCATCTCGGTCAGGCTGGCCCATTCCGTCGAGATGGCTGCCATCGGCGAGCGAACGACGAACGCCTTCCCCTTCCTGTTCAGGAGTTCGTCCGGGACGATTCGGGTGAGCGCGCGACGCATCAGGGAGCGGCGCTGGCCCGGGCGGACGAGTTGTTCACGCGGGGTCGCACACATGAATTCCAGAAAATCGCGGTCTAGATACGGAAAGCGTTTCTCGTAGGCCGGTTGGGACGGCAAGGCGGAGCACGCTAGTTGCCTTCTCAACACATCCAGCGTGGACACGTTCTCCTGAAAGTTTGGCAGCGGGCCGAACAGCTTCACCCGGGATGGATAGCCGGTGAGCGCGGCTTCATGGCGCTTTACAAAGCTGGGGTGCAGCCAAGCTGCGGGCTGCGTTTGTTTCGGTACGCCGATGAGAGCGGGAGGGAAAAACCCTCGCGCGGCCTCGAAGAACAGATGGAACCAGGGTTTCCTCTTGTTCAACGCCCAGACCTTCAGTTGACGCGCGAGCACTCGGAACCGCGCTCTTGCCAGCAAGTCCATCAGCTCCGGCGTGGGTGTTGGCACGCCGCCCGTGACTTCGTCGCCGCCGATGCCGGAGAGCACGACACGATTCCCTTGTGATGCCATGCACGCCGCGAATTGTCGGCTCGCTTTGGTGGGGCGTCCGGCGCCGGAACCTGGAGTCACCGCAAAGGTGTCGCTCTCGGATTCCGCATGGATAGATTCTTGCGTGCCGACATCGATGTGGCACCCGGCGCGGCCGCGCTTTTCTTCCACTCTTGTGAAATAGGGGCGCTCGTTCCAATTCGGTTCGGAGTCGTTGTAGTAAGAAAGTGTATCGAGCCGTGGAGTTTCGGCTGCTCCGCGAGCGATGATGGTGTCAGCCACGCACACGACGGACGAGGAATCCATCCCACCGCTCAGTTCGGCGAGGATGGGCGCGTCGGAACGCAGCCGCCGCTGCACGGCTTCTGCGAAGACGCTGCGAAAGTGCTCTTCATATTCCGCATCTGTGCGGTAACGGATTCTCTTGTTCGGATCAAAATCCCAATACTTCCTGATAGCTTGCCGTCCCCGCTCCAATCGGACGAAACAGGACGGCGGGACCGAATCAATTCCGACGTAGGGCGTGAGATGGGCTGCAGGGAAAAATGAAAACCAGCCGGCGATGTATTCCTCGTCGAGCTCGAAGGCTCTACCCGCGAACAGCACCAGCGGATCGAGAACGGTGCACCAAGTCACCACATCATTGTCGACCGAGTAATAGAGATGGCGCGTGCCGACAGGATCTTTGGCTAGGATGAGCGAGCGTTCGTTCGGATTCCAGATGGAAAGGGCCCAATCGCCAATGAGCTTCCCAAGGCAGTCGGTCCCCCACCGTTCATACACGGCTGAAACGATTGCAACGTCCGTGGAGTCGATCGATAGCGAACTGCTGAATTGGTGAATGAATTCCGCGCGATTGTCGAGGCGGCCATCCCAGGTGACGATAGCGCCTGACGCCGAGACATGTGGCTGAATTTCCTGGCGGGATTCCCTCGTCGTGTGGAGGGCATAGTAGAGAAGGTTCACACCTTCGCTGGAATGCGACGTCCCTCCGTCTGGACCATAAGGAGAGAGAATCTTGCGAACCTTGGCGAGGTATTCCGGGGCGGCCGGCACGCCATCGAAACTCCATCTTCCGAACTGCACACTCATAATCGGTTATACGATCCTGTCGATATGCCGGAGAATCGCCTAGGGCATCTCCCAGTCGCGGTGCAAAGAAAGTTGCAGGTTTACTTCTGCGATACCAGGCTCATTCCCGCTAGCGTCGCTTGCGTTGTAACGGGGAAAAGGGACTATACCTGGCACCACCTTAACCATCGGCCTAAGGACCATCGCCTGAGCAACATTGTTCCCCTCATTCAAGACTTAAACAGAAATCTTTATCACGCGATGAACAACGCGGTGCATCTCGATCCAGTATTGGAATGCGAGCAGCTGAAGAATATTGCTGACACTGCGTTCTGGCTGGACGGCCAAGTCGCGCGTGCGTTCGGTTGCACGCGAATCGGATACTATGTCGCGCAATACAAGGGGCGCCCGTTCTCAGATCAATTGGACTGGGCGTGTCAAGCACTCTATTACGCTCGCCACAAGCCGAACTATCAAATACTCAGCCAGCTCGTTGCCGATACGATTCTAAAACCGCTCGCCAACTGTGAGGATGCGATTCAGAAAGAGGTGGTCAGGAAGCTTCTTCAAGAGTTCGAAGCGCTGCTGACTTTGGGCGGCGACACCGAAGGGGCGGCGTCTCTGGGCGAGTATTCTCGCAATGCACTTCCCCCTCAAGACGGGGTCATGTACGCCGGTGCGCTCAGGAGGAGAGCCCATTCGATTGGGACGGTTTTGGGACCCACAATCGAAGTACTCAATCTTCTAAGAGAGTCGGCCGATGTCGTTTCCTCCAACACAAATCAGACTTTGAATGTCGCCTCCACAAAGAATAACCTCTACTTGGGCGAAGGCACCACTGACGGATATGAAAAAGTTCTGGACATAGCGTCTGAGAACTATGATCACTTCATTAAGTCGAAGATAGACGTTCACGAAGGTCGTGTTCGGCCTAAGTCTAAGGCGACTGATCTACCGGCGCTTCCCGTGCGGGCGTCACCTTCGAATATCGCTCACCTTGCTCTCTCTCTTTGTGTCGGACTGGCTGTGAACAAACCTCGCCACTGGAGAGATTCATTGCAACAATTGATATGCGTTGACGAATACTACTGGAGCCTTGCGGGAGCGAGAATTGACGGGCCGGGCCGCGGAAGCTGGAGACGAGTGATAGCGTCTTTGAACTCAGCCGATCCTCTACACGCGCGGCTAATCAGCTTGATCGACCGGCTGGAGGCCCCGCCATTCCCGAGTAGTCTCAAACACAGTATCTATAAAGCGGCTAGAACTCTGGTTGGGCGTCTTAGATGAGTATGGGCCTACGAGCCGTCAACGATACTGACACCTGCCAGAGCTGGTGGACTGCGACAACGCGAAAATTGACAAATGGGTTCTCTTTAGAGAACGGCGCAGCGCCAGAGTTACGGGCTAACCGGAAGTTATTCCGAGCCAGAAGTCCGCTTGCGGGAAGTGTGAAGTTCTGTTCGGAGCTGGCCGCCGATTGTGGGCGAGTGACGGCCCGCTCGGAAGTTTTGCAAGCGATATAATCAAACGTTACGTGGTGTGAGATTTTGCCGCACGGATCGGCTCTATCCACTACTGTCTTGCCCTGGAGACGGCATCGTCAGGCCGTTCGTCCAGTTGGTTCCGCAACTTCCGCTCAAGGCAGACAGGATTCCGTGCCCTCCGCCCCAGCAGTATCTTTATCTTGGCCTCGCTGAACCAGAGTTGCCGTGCTAGGTCGCAGATCGTCGTGTACTGCTCCGCATGCTCCGAAGCTCCAACCGCCGCGCAAGTCTGCTCCTCTGCAAGGTCTCTGTTCTGCGGATAAAACTCGTCGGCAATCTCTGAGGCTCGTTCCTCTTCGCTTTCCCGCACAACACACTGTCCCGACTGTTCACCGGCACAGGCAGCCTGCGCTTTCTGAAGGAGTTTTGCGGGGTCATTCAGGTTGGCGAACTTTCGCCACGGAGCCGGTGCGAAGTACTCGGTTCAGGTTCCGGAGTTGGTAAGCAGGCCGACAAGCAACTCGTGTTTAGGAGTCGGGAACGGATTCGTGACGGTAACTCCTTTCCACGTGAAGCCCTCCTGCAAATCTTCCGAAAGAAGAAGACGGCATCCTGCTTCCGCAGCCGCAGAGAGAATCACTGCGTCCCAGATAGTGAGCTGATGATCGGTTGCGAGATCTGCTGCCGCGAGCATCACCTCGGTGGAGGTCTCGATCAGAGGGAAGGCATCCTTCCAACTCAGTATCGCCGTCCGTGCCTTAGCCGGCGCTCGCCCTGCCTTCCGCACCAACAAATTGAAAAGCTCACCTAAGGTCTGGACGGGTAACAGCGCTGCGCCTTCCGGCAGCTTCTCTACCAGTTCTAGCGCCGTCCGCTTCATTGCAGCGCCATTCACGCCCTCCGCGTACGCCAGAATGTTCGTGTCGAGTGCGACCCTCATGGTTTGTCCTCGTAAAGCTCGTCCCGACTCCAACGACCGATTGTGACCACGGGCTCGGACCGGAGTCTTTTCAAGAGACCGGCTCTGGCACCACGCGTCGCGCCGCCATTCTTCTCGGCAGGCACAATCCTAGCGACTGCTCTTCCATGTGATGTCACGACATAGCTCTGGCCCTCGCGAACCGCCCGGAGGAGCTTGGAAAACTTACGATTTGCATCAGCGGCGGAAACTGGCTTTTCCATGATCATACCCCCAGAATGTAGTGATATTACGTACTATGCCATACGGCCGCGCGAGTGGCAATGGACTATTTCGCATGGCTACAGCCCACTTTCGTTTCTCGCCCGATGGGGAGATCCTCAGGTCGTTCATCCAGTTGGTTCCGCAACTTCCGCTCAAGGCAGACAGGATTCCTCGCCTTCTGCCCCAGCAGCACCTTTATCTTGGCCTCGCTGAATCCAAGTTGCCGTGCCAAGTCGCAGATCGTCGCGCACTGCTCCGCATTTTCAGCGGATCCAATAGCTGCGCAGATCTGTTCCCCTGTTAAACCCGGCGGTCTCAATGGGTCGACGCAACACCAGCGCGGAGTCTACTTGCGCGAGCCTCAAAGGCTATAGTCGTTCGCGAGCGTCGAATCGAACGGAACACTGCCCTGGCTAGGTTCTGATTGAGTACAGCCCGACAGGTCGGTTCTCTAGGGGAAGTACTGTCGGACCAACTGAGTACATAGTGTTGCATCGACCGGTTGAGCTGGCACCTTGTTCTGGGGATAGAATTCGTCGGCAGTTTCTGAGGCGCGTTCCTCTTCGCTTTCCCGCACAACACACTGTCCCCACTGCTCACTAACAAACGCGCTATGGGTTTTCTGAAGGAGGAGTCTTGCGGGTTTTGTCATGTTGGTGAGAAGGCCTTCGAGCGTCGCGCCTGCTACCTCTAGGCGAGCCGGCCCAATGAGGATGGCCGGCGGGATAGGAACGGTCTCGTATGACAGATCTCATTTGGTTTTATTCTTTTCCGCTCTTCTTGGTCGCCTTTCGAAAATACTGCAATTGCTCCAAATCGCTGCTGCGCCCCGCAGCCCTTTTGTTGATGATTAGGTCGCTCAGCGAAATAAAGTGGACGGGAAGGCCGAAAAATGTGCCTGCTACCCGGTTTCGCCAAGCTTCAGCAAATTGGAGCCCGCTGATATGCGTCAAAATGTCGATTCGAACGGGTGCAACACCAATTTGGTAAGTCATATCGTCGCCAGTGAAGTCCTCTGGAACCAATCCATCTTTCTGCAGCGGTGCGCCAAATTCGGAGAGGGCTTCGTACACCTTGGTGGCATTTTCCGGTGAATTCCGAATCCACACATCGAGATCCTTCGTGAATCGTGGCTCGGTATATTTCATGACCGCATAACCGCCCACGATCAGGTACTCAGCTTCTCTCTCGTTGAACGCGCGTAACAGTTCTTTGAAATCGGGGCTGTCTGCCATGCTTGAACTCCTCGGCCATCATCACCATTTCCCAGGCGGCTCGGAAGATTGCCTCGTCGCCCTGTTCCTGCCAAAATTCGATGTCAAATGCCCGGTCCGGAAATCCGTTCCGAACAACTCGAGTCTTCCAGTCTCGCTTTGCAGTGCTGTCCATTTTGCTACCCTCGGCCACTTTGGTGCACATCCGCCGGTAACATCGGCACGCGCAACCTGTATATCATATTGCTACACCGTTCCTGACCTGTCCTGGTGAATCGGGGATTGGAGCGAAGAGATCGAGTCCGCAAGAAGTAGGACTCGCTTACTCAAATCCTTTCGCAAGTGTCCTTAGGAGGTTGCTTTCTGCCCAGGTTTTGATTGGGAGGAGGGAATCGGCCTTTGCCGGGCGAGGGATGTCTTCACCGGCTGATCAACGTCCTTTGTGGATTCTCGTCCGTCGGCAATGGCATGGCAGAGTATTCTTTCAGCTTGCGGTAGAGGGTCGTCTTTCCAATCCCGAGCAGGCGTGCGGCGGCAACCCTATTTCCTCCAGCTTCCCGCACCGCTTGCACGACGGCACGGCGTTCGAGTTCCGCGAGAGGAACGACTCCTTGGCTCTGGGAAGCGTTCGGAGTGACGTTGGAGAGGAAGGCAAAACCATCGGCCGTCAGGATCGGTTCAGAGCTCAGGATCACGGCACGCTCGACAGCGTTTTGCAACTCGCGGATGTTCCCAGGCCAATCATAGGCCATCAATCGCTGTAGTGCGTCATCGGATAAGGTTCGAGGGCGCTCCATGCCGGAAAATTTCTGCAGAAAATGAGCAATCAAGAGCGGAATGTCGCTCTTCCTCTCGCGCACAGCGGGCAGTTTGATCTGGATGACGTTCAGCCGATAAAACAAGTCTTCTCGAAATGTCCCGCCGCGGACTTGAGTTTCAAGGTCTCGGTTCGTAGCCGCGATGACCCGGTTGTCAACGGGAATAAATGCTGTGGAACCGAGTGGTCTCACCTCTCTTTCTTGAATAGCGCGCAGCAACTTGGCCTGCAAGGGCATGGGGAGTTCGCCAATTTCATCCAAGAAGACGGTGCCCCCGTGTGCGGCCAGGAGAAGACCTTGTTCCGAGCGATCTGCACCCGTAAAAGCGCCTTTGGCATGCCCGAACAGTTCCGACTCGATCAGCGAGGGCGTCAACGCCGAACAGTCCACGGGGACAAAGGCCTTGCCTTGCCGCGACCCGGTCGAGTGAATCGATCGTGCTACGAGTTCCTTTCCCGTTCCGGTCTCTCCGAGAAGCAGGACCGCAGAGCTGTTCTCACGAACTCGTGCGATCAGCTCATAGAGATGAAGCATGGGGGCGGACTCACCGATCATGCCGCCAAAACCACCTTGATTGCATACGACTGAGCGAGGAAGGGCCTGGTCTGCCACGGGTTTGTCTCCAAGTTTTTTTTGTTATCGATGTCCAGCCGAGTGTTTCAACAGAGGAATGATGTCAGTGCAATTCCGTGAAGCGTATGACATGGAGCTGCTCGCCAGAAGTGCACGCGCTTGCTACTGCCTTTCGCCCGAAGAAGCATTCTCGGGCCGTTCGTCCAGTTGGTTCCGCAACCTCCGCTCAAAGAGACAGGATTCGTTGCCCTCTCCTTTGCCTTGACCTGATGGAGTTTTTGTACCACGGCGTGTGAGAGAGTTTACATCACAGCCTCAGGTCTTGAAACTGAACCCGGTGAAACCAGGGGGCTATAGGCCGCCGGCGCCGGCGGCCTATAGCCCAGCGC
>Ga0316363_10000962_pt1 | contig 28850 bp, 30 predicted proteins | sample Sb_taG_3_FD_200459 | JGI IMG/M metagenome (GOLD analysis project Ga0316363, IMG submission 200459) | Peat soil microbial communities from Weissenstadt, Germany - Sb_50d_a_PC metaG (v2) (version 2) | ecosystem: Environmental > Terrestrial > Soil > Wetlands > Peat | place: Germany: Weissenstadt...
AAGATCCGCCAACTGGAATTGCTGGAGCATGCCGTGGCCGCGGCCCTTACTGCGGTGAATTCAGAACACGCAACAGCCCATTTTCGCCACTGCGGCTATGGTCTATAAATACTCAGAAAATGGTCTGGCTCTTTGGCTACTGCTAAGTGCTTTATTTTGTGGTGGCCAGGGACGGAATTGAACCGCCGACGCCAGCCTTTTCAGGGCTGCTTACTGACACAGCTAAGGGGTTCAGAATCAGCGCAGGTGACAGTTGCAAAAGGAGTTACTTGAATCCCTCATTAGGATTGATTGGGATCATTTAGGACGTTTTCGCCCCGGCGATGTTCCGGTATTGTTCCCGCGTTCTTGGCGCTATCCCACGGTTGCCGCTCAAGGAAGGTGCTTGTGAGGGCAGCAATCTACGTCCGCGTAAGCACTGCCGATGGTCGCCAAGACACAGACAACCAGCTTGCCGAGTTGCGCCGGTTCGCCGAGACGCAGGACTGGCAAATTGTGGAGGAGTATCTCGATCACGAAAGCGGCGGCAAGGCGCACCGCGCCCGGTTTCGGCGGATGTTCGCGGATGCCGCGCAACGAAAGTTTGACGTACTCGTTTTCTGGGCGCTGGACAGACTCACGCGTGAAGGAGCGCTGGAGACTCTCCAGTACCTCAACCAACTGAGCGAGTACGGCGTCGGCTTCCGTTCCTTGCGCGAGCCCTACTTGGACTCGTGCGGATTGTTCAAAGAGGCGGTCATTGCCATCTTGGGCGCGATTGCAAAGCAGGAGCGTTTACGAATCTCCGAACGCGTGACCGCCGGATTGAACCGCGCCCGCGCGAAAGGAACCCGATCCGGCAGACCTATAGGGCGCCCTCCCGCCGTGTTTCGCCGGGACGAAGCTCTGGAGCTTCGCCAGGGCGGTCTCTCGTGGCGTCAAATAGCCAGCAAGCTCGGCGTCGGCATGACGACCGTGAGGAACGCCTGCAGCAGTCGAAACGGGGCGTGCGTAAACCCTCAGGAGGAAAACCGCAATGGCTGACGCTGATACCAAAGGGTCGCCGCCCCCGTTTGAGCCGGAGGGCCAACCTGAACCGAAACCGGATGGTTTCGGCAAGCCAGAAGTGCAAAAGCCGCGTCCCACTGGACGGCAAGGCGCTCGACTAGCGGCGCTCGACCGGCGAACCGCAGAGATCAAGGGAGCAGCCAAGGACGCGAGAGCCAGCGCCACGGACATACTCAGGAAATGGGACGGCCTCTCGATATCCGGACGTCGGCAAATCGCCACGGCTTTTCGGTCGGTTATGATTCCAAGACGGCGCGCCGGAAGGAAGCCAAGCCCAGCGCTCACGGCCGCCTATCACGACTGGAAGTCAGACATTCGTGGGGTTGCGCTCTTCCGAAAGCACATTTTGAACTGGGAGCATCTCAGCCGTTGGCGTCGAGGAGCGGAACAACGCAGCCTCATGGACGCGATCTACTCGCGTAATCGGCGGGCGAAGCAATCCGCCATCACCGCTGAGAACCCTAAATAATTTGACCCACTGACAAATTCCATCGCCTGCTCACGTGAAAAATGTCCCGAAAGCATTTGACCAGTCCCACCCGCGTTTAGAATCTGACCGTGGCGAAGGAGATCACCCGAGAGCAGGCGGAGCGAAAGAAGGCTCAGGCCGTCGCGTTCTTGGAGCGCATCGGCGAACCTGATCGGGCCGAGGAATTCGAAGATATGGACGTTGAAGAGTACGCCGAGCACAAGGGCGTTCGCCTTGCCAATCCACGGACATTCAAAAGGAGAAACACGATGCCAAAAAGCACAGGCCCGAGCAAGACCGAACTGGAGGGGCGAATTGACAGCGCTATCGATTTGCTCGACGACGCATACGCCCCGGAAACGACCCGCGAAGATCTTGCGGAAGCCGTGGGCAAGGCTCTCGATATTCTCAAGGGCGAGGATGAAGACGAGTCTGACGACGATGAGGACAACGACGAGGACTGACCCACGCCCGACGTTGTACGCAAAATTGGCGTAAGAATACCGATGACGTAACAGACCGCGCTCTGCGGTATCGCGCCAACCGTTGCCCACCGCCGGGCGAGCGCATTTGCGCATTGTGTGGAAGGAAGCGAAACGTCGAAGTCGGACACGTAAACGGCCGCGAAGAAGACAATGCGCCCCGAAATCTCATCTGGACGTGCCGGGCCTGTAACGTGCGCTGCGCGAACACACTCAAACGCGCGAGACTCGGCAGGCCCACACGTCAGTACAATCCAGACAGGGGCGCCGAGACCCTTGGCCAATGGATGAATGCGGTAATGAGCATGAAGGGCGAGGGCGGCACCATGGCCGTGGCCGATGCCGTTGCTCTGATTAGGGCCACGCCACCGGGGGAGCGTTCTCGATTCGCGCGCGAAATATGGGGAATTCGCAGGCAGCGGACAACGGATCGTGCCGTGCCGTTCTGACGCCTAATTGCGTGTCTTCAGGCGGCGCGAAGACACAGTCCTTTTACGTTGAACGAGGCAGCCCGCAGTGGCCATCTCTCGGGAGCGAGTACAAACGCGCCGCCAACAATAGCGGTATCGTAGACTCTTAGCTCGCAAAGACAAATCAACCAGTACAGGGAGCTTTCAGAATGCGCCTGCTGCCTGCCGTGCTTCTTATCGCGCTGACCTCGTGTTCCGTCTTTGGCCAGACCTACACCATTTCCACATTTGCAGGCGGCACGTTGCCGGTCAACATCCCAGGCACGTCCGCCAGCTTAAGCGGTACCCAGAGCGTTGCAATGGACGCAGCGGGCAATGTCTTCTTCACGAGCGGTAACAGCGTGCTCCGGTTGGACGCCCAAACCGGTATCTTGACCCTGGCAGCGGGGAATGGAACGGCCGGTTTCAGCGGCGACAACGGCCCGGCCACTAACGCTCAACTGTACAACCCTAACGGCGTCGCGGTGGACTCCGCTGGCAATCTTTACATTGCGGACGCTGGTAACGCCCGTATCCGCAGGGTCTCAAACGGGGTGATCACCACTGTTGGTAACGGGGCCGCAGGCGTCGGCGTCGCCGTGGACTCAACCGGCAACTTGTACATAGCCGACTCTGTTAACAACCGCGTCCGCAAGGTCTCGAACGGCGTGGTCTCAACCGTTGCAGGCAACGGGACAGCAGGCTTCGGCGGAGATAACGGTCCGGCCACCAGCGCTCAACTGTCCGGCCCCGCGGCCGTCGCGGTGGACTCCGCAGGCAATCTTTACATCGCGGACTATGGTAACGACCGCGTCCGCAAGGTCTCAAACGGCGTGATCACCACTGTTGCAGGCAACGGGACCGCAAGCTCCAACGGCGATAACGGCCCGGCCACAACCGCCCAACTGTCGGGCCCCAGCGGAGTCGCTGTGGACCCGGCCGGCAATCTTTACATCGCGGCTAGTACTGTCCGCAAGGTCTCAAACGGGATTATCACCACCGCAGCAGGCGGTGGTAGTGCATCTCCTGGCGATAACGGCCCGGCCACCAGCGCCCTGCTGCTCGCCGAAGGCGTTGCCGTGGACTCCGTCGGCAGATTGTACATAGCAGACTCTTTCAACAGCGGCCGCATCCGCCGGGTCTCAAACGGAGCGATCACCACCGTCGCCGGGGGAGGTTCATCGTTCGGCGACAAGGGCCCGACCGCCAGCGCCCAATTGTACAACCCCGCGGGCGTAGCCGTGGACTCCGCTGGCAACCTGTACATCGCGGACTCGAATGACTACCGCGTCCGCAAGGTCGCAAACGGCATCATCACCACCGTCGCTGGAAACGGGACGCTGGGCTTCAGCGGCGACAATGGTCCGGCCAGCAGCGCCCAATTGTGGTTTCCGTACGGCGTCGCTGTGGACTCCGCGGGCAACATGTTCATCGCGGACGCCATTAACAACCGTGTCCGAAAGGTCTCGAATGGAATCATCACCACCGTCGCTGGAAACGGGATGTTTCTGGGCTTTAGCGGCGACAACGGCCCGGCCGCCAGTGCGCAGTTGTCCTTTCCTTACGGCGTCGCGGTAGACTCCGCTGGCAATCTGTACATCGCGGACTACGGAAACAACCGCGTCCGCAAGGTTTCAAATGGAATCATCACCACGATCGCAGGCAATGGGACCGCGGGCTTTAACGGCGACCTTGGCCCGGCCACGAATGCTCAGTTGAACCGTCCAGTCGGCGTCGCTGTGGATTCCGCGGGTAGCCTTTACATCGCCGACACACTTAACAACCGCATCCGCAAGGTCTCGAACGGAGTAATCACTACCGTCGCCGGGGGAGGTTCGTCGCTCAACGACAACGGCCCGGCCGCCAGCGCCCAATTGAACAACCCGAACGGCGTCACCGTTGACTCCACCGGCAACCTGTACATCGCCGACACTCAAAACAACCGCGTCCGCAAGGTCGCGAACGGAGTGATCACTACCATCGCCGGCGGAGGGTCATCGTTTGGCGACAACGGTCCAGCCACTAGCGCCCAACTGGCCGGCCCCGCGGGCGTCTCTGTGGACTCCGCCGGCAATGTCTACATCGGCGACACCGGCGAGAATCGCATCCGGCTTTTGACGCCCCCATGCACCTACTCCCTTACACCAACTTCATTGCAAGCTCCAGCCCCGGGCGGCAATTTCGGCATTGGCATCCAGACCGCGAGTTCCTGTTCCTGGGCGGTTTCTGGCCTCCCTGCGTGGATCACTGTTTCGGGCGCATCCTCCGGCGCGGGCCCCGGCACGGTCACTCTCGTCGTCGCGTCGAATGCCTCTGGAGCGACCTTGAACGCCACTATCTCTATTGCCAGTGTCTCTTTTCCGGTCACGCAAACCAGCAGCCAGACCACCGCCTATACCTGCACTAACTCGACGCCGCCGGTGATCACTTCTGTCAATTCGGCAAGCGCCTACGGAGGCTATTCCTACTTCGCTTCCGGCTCCTGGCTAGAGATCAAGGGTACCAACCTGGCGGACCCTGCCGACCCCCGATTGACGGCCACCACAAATCCAGGGCAGTGGACTTCGAGCGACTTCAATGGCGTGAACGCCCCAACATCGCTCGATGGCATCAGCGTGAGTATTAACGGAAAGCCAGCTTACGTCTGGTATCTCTCTCCGACGCAGCTCAATGTGCAAGCGCCCGAAGACTCGGCGACGGGTAACGTGGCCATAACAGTAGCAAACTGCAAGGCGACCAGTTCGCCCTTCACGTTGACGCGCTTGACGCGCGCCGCAGGCTTCCTTGCGCCGGCCAATTACAACGCAGGCGGCAAGCCATACATGGTGGCGACCTTTGCCTCGGACGGTGCTTATGTCTTGAATGCCAGCACCGGGGCGGCATTCGGTCTAAACAGCCGCCCTGCAAAACCGGGAGACCTGATCATAGCCTATGGCATCGGTTTCGGCGACGTTACGCCATTGATCCTGCCCGGCGTCATCGTCGAGCAGAACAACGCGCTGGTGAACCCGGTCACGATCTCCTTCGGATCGACCAATGCAACACTCTCGTACTCCGGGCTGGCAGGCAGCTTCGTCGGCCTTTACGAGTTCTACATCACTGTGCCGCCCGTTCTTGCCGATGGCGATTACCAGGTCAACGTTTCACAAAACGGAACTCCGGTGCCCCAAACGATGTACCTTACTGTGCACAACTGACAGCGCCAGGGTCAGCGATTCGTCAGATCACTAAATGCAGCCCGGTCTTCCTTCCGATGGCGCCGCCCAGGAAAAAAACCGGGATTGAAGGGCTCCGGCATGGTAGTTTTAATCGCGACTCAGTTGTCAAGATCTCGGTCCGTGTGCTCGGGTGGCAATCCTGCCCTTAGGCGCACACCGTAACGAGAGCTTCCTGGACGTTCCAGATTGCTGATGTTCACTTCGGCGCTAAATGCTTGATGAGCATGGGCGTATGGGCGGTGATGACATATAGCTATATCTAGACCTAAACTGCGTCGCCCGCGCCGTTGGTCGGAGCGTCGCACCTTACGCTGCCCCAATCAGAACGGAAATCAGGTACCCACGGAACACGGTTCGCAAATAGCCGTCGCGGGCAACCCCTCAGATCCCGCGCAATGCCTTGCCAAAAACCGCAGATGAATTTCGGCGAGGCAACGTGGGGTTCAGGCAAGCCCTTAATCATGAAACAATTGAGAAGGACTGTTTGCGTGTGGGAAGCGAAGGTGCTGCGCAGGCCATCGCGCTGCGGCCCGGCGGGAGCGTAGTCGTGGCTCGTGGAAGACCAACGCCAGATCAGCAAAAGGAACTAACTCAACTCCTAGACCGGGTTGAGCGCGCTCTCGCAAGCGAAATAGAGATCCAGCGCGAGCTGGCGACCCTCGTTGAAACCGCCCACAGGATTAGACTTCTTTCGAAGAGCACTCAATCGAGTGAGATTCAGGAATGGAGCAATCAGACGCTTGCCTTTCAAAGAAGACGTCCAAGCACCGATGAAAAAGCTCGAAATCTTCAAGTCGAGACGGAGCGATGCGACCAGCATGCCGCGTTTTTATTGGGGCGAGAGACGGGATTTCCAGAGTTTCGAGCAGAGCAATTTACTACGCCAGCTCCCGAGCGGGTTGCCGATCTTTGCGCAAACGCGGCTCTCTGCCTATACCGCCTTGCGCGGCGACTCAAACAAGCACTAGACGAAAGCCAGATGCCAGCCCCTTCAGAAGCCCTCCGCCCTCGCGGCCGTCCGCAAGAGCTCTGTCCTATCAACGGCGAGAAGGTGACGGAACTCCGCGGTGGGCTGACGCAGCCCAACATGGCGCGCCGCTGCGGCAAAATGTCAGTGGACACGCTCCAGCGCGCGGAAAAAGGCGAGGCGACAGACCGGACAATCGCGAAACTCCTCAGATTTGCAAGCACTAAGGGCCACAAATTGACATTCGCGGATCTGAAAAAAAACACACCGCAATAAGCCGCACAAACCCAGTTTCTGCGGTTTCTGCGGTTTTCCTTGCCCCACAATTGAAAATCGTGAGGCAGGAAACTCAATCCAACAATATCGACAGACAATTTGGCAGTGAGGCCGACGTGGAGCGCATGACTGGCCGCAAGCGCCGGACGTTGCAAAAGGATCGCTGCTTCGGACGTGGATTTCCGTTTTACAGGTTCGGTCGGCAAATTCGGTATGACCTGCAAGAGGTACGGGAGTTGATCCTCGCTGGCCGGGTCGAAGTTGCCAGCAGGGAATCGTTCAGCGTCAATGCCCGAAGAAAAAGCGGCTCGGACGGCGGAACCCATGAATGAGTCCTATCTGCCCGCCCGCATCATCAATGCGATGACCATCACGCAGGTTTGGGTGGCGCTAGGTGGTGAACAGCCTGAACGCGGCAGGGCGCGTGCGTTCTATCGCAGCGGAGATAATCCGCAGGCGGTCTCCTTGAACGACGCCAAACGATGCTGGTTCGACTATCGCGATGGTAAGGGTGGCGGCGTACTGGATCTGATCCAGCGGGTTCTCGGATGCAATCCTGTAGAGGCCTTGCACTGGTTATCGAACGTCAGTGGGATTTCGCTTCAAGACCAACCGACCAAGATGCGGCAGACAAACAGCGCCCATCGCCGCGTGATCGTGGAGGAATACAAGTACACCGACGAGGCTGGGAAATTGCTTTACGAAGTGGTGCGGTTCGAACCAAAGTCGTTCGCACATCGATACCCGGATGGCGCAGGCGGGTGGGTCTGGAAAAAGTACCCACACCCGGTGCTCTATCGCCTGCCCGAGGTACTCGAAGCGACGATTGTCTTCTTAGTCGAGGGCGAGCGCGACGCTGAGACGCTTCGCGCCTGCGGCTTCGTCGCGACGACGGCCGCAGGCGGGGCTAAGGCACCGTGGCTGCCACAGTTCACCGATGCGCTGCGTGGCCGCGACGTAATCCTGATCCCTGATCGTGATCGTGCTGGTTATGAACGCGTCAAGCGGATCGCTCGGGCGCTAATGGGCAGGGTCGCCAGGCTTGTTTATTTAGAACTCGAGGACGGCAAGGATGTGACGGAGTGGTTCGAGCGTGGCCACAGCGAACTAGAACTGATCTCCCAACTTGACGGAAAAGAGGTGGCCCGATGAAGCGTGAGCTCACGGCCGAACCGGACCTCGAAACGCTTCCGGGCGCGGACGATTGCAGGGCGGCAGGTCCGACAGTTCTCGATGTGGCCGGATTGCTTGCCCTGGATGTTCCGACACCCACGATGCTAATTGAGAACGTGCTACCGGGCGCTGGGGCGAGTCTCTTATTCGGCGCACCTAAAAGTAACAAGACCCTCGTTGCCATCCAAGCGGCAATCTCGGTCGCCAGCGGATCGCCATTTTGCGATTACTACAAGATCGTCGAGCCAGGACCAGTATTCATCGTAGAGCAGGATGATCCGGCAGGCGCGGCGAGCGTAAAAACCATCTTGGAGCGGTCAGCGATTCCAGTTTCCGGAATCCCCTTTTTCCTCGCACCTCGCGTGCCTTTTTCTTTCGGTCTGGAATTCATGGGGTGGCTCGAAGCGGAATTGGTAAGGCGGCATATACGTCTTGCTGTCCTGGATTCATACACGGCATTGCGCAGTTCCCGAGGCTCCGGCGTGGACATCGTGAAGGCCGAGCAATCGGACATGACAGTGCTTGACGAACTCGCCAAGCGCGCGAGGTGCGCCATTCTGATCGTTCACCACAGCTCAAAGGGAGCCGCGGGATTGGACTGGAGTAATCAGGCCGCGGGGACTTTCGCCATGAGTGCGGCGACCGAAGCTCAGTTACATATCTCCCGCTTTGCAGACCTGGACAGCAACGCACCCGAGCGCCTGGTCCGTGTACGTGGCCGGCATCTGGATGGCACCGAGATGGTCTTGCGGTTCCGACGAGAGACATTAGACCACGAGCACGTTATGAAGGGCGGAGCAGCACCGCTTTACCCGCTCGTGCTTCAACTTCGGTCCGTCTTCGGGCGGGAGATCTTCGGTCAGAAGGAATTATCCCTCGCTACCGGCGTAAGCCGATCAACAGCAGGGCGCCAAATCGACAAACTGCACCGAGCGAGAGCTCTGACGAAGCGCGGCTTTGGGGATTACGAGGTGGTCCAATGAGCGCGATGAGGTACAGGAGTCACGTGAGCCTCCTGACTGAGTTGGCATTCGTGAAAGCCGGGGTTCCTTACGTATCAATTGCATACCTCGCTCAACTCACTCAACTCACTCAAGGGGCTCAAGAAACCCGTCTGTATCTACTATCTCAACTAAGCGGGGATTCAACCTCATGAACGTGGGGCGACCGCGGACGTTATCGCGACTCTAGTGGAAAGGCAGCTTGCGGCATGAAGAACAGCGTTCAGTACCAGACCATACTAATGGAGACCACTGATGGCCACGACACAAGAAATGCGTTCTAATGGAACCGTCAGTAAGCGGCTCCTGACCGTCGAGGAGGCTGCCGCGTATCTGGGTTTGAAGGTAGACACCGTCTACAAGAAAGCCCGGCTCCGGGAGCTTCCTTGCGTGAAGGTGGGGCGAGCGTTGCGGTTCGACGTGATAGCGCTAGAGCGCTACGTTGAGCAGCACACAATCGAAACCATCGACTGAAGGAGCAAGATGTCTATTCACAAAGTACACGACGGAGTCCACAAGATCCGTTGGAGAGAGGGAGGCAGGAATCGAAGCCTGATCGTTCATGGTCCTCACGAACTGGCCAAGAAAATCCTGCGCAAGAAGTTGTCCGGTAGGGATGAGAACCGGCATCTGGATGTCAAGAAGGAGGTCAATTTCAAGATGTCGGCCCTGATCGACCGCTACTGGGAGCAGTATGCGAGCAAGAAGAGATCCCACGACCGGGAGAAGAGCGTCCTCGAAGGCATCCGTGGGGACGCGGGGAAGCTGTTTGTCCGGGAATTTGAAGGCTCTGCCATCGATCGCTGGTATAGGTGTCTGATGGCGGAGAAAAATCTTTCGCAAGGAACCGCGGTTCGGCATTTCAATGTCATGCACCACATGATGGAGAAGGCTTCTACGATTTGGTCCAAGGAGACCGGCATCAACAGGAACCCAGCGGACCAAGTGGAAGTGAAACGAGCGGACGACCAGCGCGAGCGGTATCTAAACGTGGAGGAAATCGGTAGTTTAAAGGCCGCCCTCGACGAGAAGATGTACCGCCAGGCCGGCAAGGGCATCAACCAAACGTTCTTTCGTTTGCGATTGATCGTTCTGACCGCGCTAACCACGGGCATGCGGATCGCTGAAGTTTTTGGCCTGCAGTGGCGCGACCTGTTGCACAAGGAAGGACTGATCGCAGTTCGAGCAAAACTGAAGGGTGGCAAGATCCGGTATGTTCCGATGCCTCTGGAACTGGCCACCGAGTTTAGAAGGTACCCGACCGTTTTTTCGGAGGACCGCATCTTTCCTCCAGAGCCGGGAGCTAGGCGCGAGCGTCAGAGGGTGGACAAAAGTTTTAAGACCATCCTGGAGTTAAGCGGGATCGAGGATTTTCGGTTTCACGATCTCCGGCATACGTTCGCAAGCTGGTACATGATGAACGGAGGCGACCTGTACGAACTGGCCAAGATTCTTGGCCACTCCAACATCAAGATGACCGAGCGCTACGCCAAGCTGGCCAAGAGTCACATTGCCAGGACGGGCGGCACGGCACGCGAGATGTGGAGACTGATGGAAGCAGGAATGGGGAACAAGGTATCGGAAGCGGGGGCTTGAATGTTCCCGTATTGTTCCCTCGACTAGAAACCCTATGTTCTTGGCTACAACTAAGTTCTTTAGAATGTGGTGGCCAGGGACGGAATTGAACCGCCGACGCCAGCCTTTTCAGGGCTGCGCTCTACCAACTGAGCTACCTGGCCAGGACCTGGGCGGGAAGTAATGCCCATTTTAGCACGTCCCCGCTCGGCAAAGGCTCGGTTGTGTCTTTAAGTGTCTCTTTGAAACCCGACCACCAGCTTGGTTCGCGCCGTCCACCACCACCACAGCGCCAGGGCGATGCCGATCAGGATCAACCCAATCGAAAGCCCCGCCCACAATCCCGCTGCGCCGAAGCCGTAGCGAAAACACAACACCGCGCCCACCGGCAACCCGATCAGCCAGTAGCCCGCTAAGTGAGTCAGCATCGGCATGCGTGTATCGCCCGTGCCCCGCAAAGCGCCCGTCGCCACCACCTGAAGCCCATCGAAGAGCTGAAAGAACGCCGCCACGCGCAGCAACACGACAGCCGAGCCGATCACCCCGGCATCCACTGTGAAGATCCGCGCGATCCAGCGGGGCACGGTTAGCAGCACGACCGCCGCCGCACTCATGGCGACCGCGCCCAGTCCCAGCGCGGTCCATCCCGAGCGCGCCGCCGCCGCTCGATCGCCGCGTCCCAGCGCGTGCCCCACTCGCACCGCGGCCGCCGAACTGATACCCAACGGCATCATGTACGTGGTGCTCACCGTGACAAGGGCGATTTGATGCCCGGCCAACTGGATCGCGTTCAGCTTCCCGATCAACACGGTGACTAGCGAGAAGACGCCGATCTCCAGCCCCATCTGCGCTGCTGCGGGCAAGCCCAGGTCCACTAACGCGGCGATGCGTGGCCAAGCCGGCCATCGCCAGGTGCGATGCACTCCGCGGTCGTGCCACGCCAGAGCCGTTACCAGTACGGCGGCCATGTAAGCTCTCGAAATACAAGTGGCCCAGCCCGAGCCTTCGGCCCCCATCCGAGGCGCACCCAGGTTCCCCAACACCAGCACCCAGTTGCCCGCCAGATTCACCAGGTTGGCCGAAATCAGCGCGAACATCACCGGACGCACCACGTGGATCGCCTGCAAATATCGCCGTAGCGCGAAATACAGAAACAGCGGAGGCGTGCTCCAATTCAATGCGCGCACGTAAGGGCGCGCTGTTCGAAGCACCGATGGGGCGATGCCCGTCGCCACGAGCACCGGCTCCAACAACGCCACGCACGCCATGACTACCGGGACCAACCCCGCCGCCAGCCAGATGCCGTTCCAAAGCCACGCCCGATACTCCTCGCATTCGCCCGCTCCAAAGGCGCGCGACACGAGTGTGTCCATGCCCAGCAGCAGTCCGCCGCTGCATCCGGCGATCCCGTAAAACAGGATCGCGCCCAGGCTCACGCCCGCCAGCGCCTCGGCGCTGACATGGCCGACGAATGCCGTGTCCACCAGGCCCATGGCCATCCATCCCAGCTCGGCCAACACCAGCGGCGCGCCTAAACGGACGGTTGCCAGCAATTCCGGACGCGCCTCCGCGAAGAACTTCCGCGCGCGCCGGAATTGCGGCTCAGCCACGCGACTGTTTCCGCCAAACCGGGTTATATAGCTCACAGGCGTCAGTCCGTTGCGCGCGGATTGAATTAAAGTGAAGTACAGGCGCGCAAACGGCGCGGGGTGAATTGGAGCACATGAATTTAAGATACTTGGTAGGCCGCGCCACCACAGCGGCGGCCTTCGCAATGCTGGCGGCGATCGCGCCCGCGCAGGTTTCGAGCAACCAGTCGCTCAACGGAAAATACTACTTCCGCCAAGTGATGCTGATCACCGACGGCACGGCCAATATCATCGACACCCGCACCGCCTTCGGCACGGTGAGCTTCGATGGAAACGGCAACGCGACGTTTACCGCACAGCAACTGGTGGGCACAACTCCGGCTGCGGCGTTAACCGGTACCGGCTCCTACACCGTCAAGCCCGGTGGATTCACCACGCTCTCGAATCCTCTGCGCCTGGGCGTCAGCACCATCAACGCGCGCTTGGGCAACGGAGCGCTGGTGGGCTCTTCGACCGAGGCCGGCCCTTCGGTGTTCGATCTGTTCATCGCGATTCCCGCGCCGGCGCAGGCGATCTCCAATACCCTGCTCGGATCCTACTGGATCTCCAGTTTGGAATTCCCCAACGGCGGACCCGCCAACATTCGCGCGACTAATTTTAAACTCTCCTCCACCGGCGGCGGGAGCTTCAATGAAACTTCGGTCACTGGACAGGCCGCCAATCTGGGAAATCATCTGATGACGCAAACCGTCTCCCCGATGACCTACGCAATCTCGCCGGACGGTACCGCGACGTTTACGTTCCCCGCGGGCGCCGGTCTGGACGCCACCACGCAGTTGATTGCCGGCGCCAAGAGCATGTACGTATCCTCCGACGAAACCTTTTTCATCGGCGGCTCCACGGCGGCTGGAGGGCACGGGCTGGTCGTCGGCGTGAAGGCCTTCCCCAATGGCGCGACCAACACCAGCTGGAGTGACAAATTCTGGACCGCGGGCATGCGTTACGATACTTCGATTGGACCGGCGGGAGCCCGCGTGGCCGCCGTCGCCGGATCGGTGAACGTCGCCGCCGGCAACTCCATCTGGGCCCGCCGTACGCGCCAATCCGACGGTTTGTTCGACGCCTCCCCGTTGATCGCCTACTCGTTGGGCGGGGATGGATCGGGCCTGCTCACGTCCACGCCCGGGCACGTCAATGTCGCTTCCACCGGGCAGACCTTTGTGACCACCGGCGTGGACATCTTCGATAGCACCAGTTATGAACTGTACTTCGGCACGCACTTGCTGCCGCAGTCCGGGACCGGAGTATTCGTAAATCCCCAAGGCGTACTCAACGGCGCCAGCTTCGCGCCGCCGGGTTATCCGGTCTCGCCCGGAGGCTTGATCACCTTGTTTGGAACCGGTCTCGGAACCCAAACCGCGCAAGCCCAGTCGCTACCGTTCCCCACCACCTTGGGCGGTGTGCAGATGACCGTGAACGGAGTCGCCGCGCCGCTGTATTCGGTGACGCCATCCCAGATCAGCGGCGTAGTACCCTTCGCCACCACCGGCACGACCGCGACCGTGGTGGTGACGGTGAATAGCACAAAATCGAATTCCGTGGATGTCCCGCTGGCCAACACCGCACCCGGCATCTTCAGCCTGGCGCAAAATGGAATCGGCGACGCCGCTATCCTCCACGCCAACTATCAGGTGGTGAACGCCGCCAATCCCGCCGCTCCCGGAGAAATCGTCCAGGTGTATCTAACAGGATTGGGCGCGACCACTCCGACAGTTCCCGACGGCGCAGCCGCACCCACCAAGCCGCTGGCGATCGCCAATTCTCCAGTCAACGTTTACGTAGGCGGCTTGCTGGTCACCAACGTGCAATTCAAAGGCCTGGCGCCGACGCTAGCCGGACTGTATCAACTCAACATCCAGATCCCCGCAAATGTCGGACCCGGCGACCTGAGCCTAGCGGTGCAAACCGTGGAAGGCTTCACCGACATGACCACAATCCAAGTAGCCGGCGAGTAAGTATCAAACCCAGTTCGCCAACTCCAGCAGCGTTTCGGCCAGCACTAACGAACCTTGCGCGATGGCTTCCGGAGCCGCGTACTCATCCGGCCGGTGGCTCACACCACCGCGACAAGGAATGAAAAGCATCCCCGTGGGCGCGATCCGGGACATGAACAGCGAATCGTGATACGCGCGGCTCACCATCCGCATGAACTCCAGTTGATGCTTGACCGCGGCCCGTTCCAGCGCCGACGTCACCTGGGTAGCGCACTCCGCCGGAGCATCGGCGTTGATCACTTCCTTCCGCACGCAAACCCCGCGCCGCGCCGACACCTCCGCGCAAGTCTCATCGAGCGCGCCCAGCACCGCATCGCGCCGCGCCTCCACGATATCGCGCACGTCGATCTCCAGCTTCACCCTGCTCGGAATACTGTTGACCGCGCCCGGAAACACCTCGCACACACCCGTGGTGGCGACGGTATCGATCGCGCCGCTCGACTTGGCGGCGTTTTCGAGCGCCAGAGCAATCTCCGCCGCCGCAAGAAATGCATCATGGCGCGAGGGCATTAGAACCGCGCCCGCGTGCCCACCCTCGCCTTCAACCGTCAAGCGCAGGCCTGCCGGAGCCGCAATCGCGCTGACTACTCCCAAGGGAATCCCGCGCTGTTCCAGCAGCGGGCCTTGCTCGATATGCAATTCGACGAACGCCGCATAGTGGCCGTGGTCCATCCGCACCGCATCGAGCGGCGCCGAAAATCCCGCCGCCGCGCGCGCTTCATTCAGCGAAAGTCCATCCTTACCGCGCAGGCTTGCGCCCACAGAGGGATCGAGTACGCCCGCCATCATCCGGCTTCCCAAGCATCCGATGCCGAAGCGCGTCGGCTCTTCCGAAGTGAACGCGATCAGATCGATCGACCGCGTGGGGCGTGCGCCCCCGCGCTGCAACGCCCGGATCGCCTCCAGGCCGCCGAGCACGCCCACGGTTCCGTCGAACCGCCCGGCATTCGGGATCGCGTCGATATGCGAGCCCGTCGCGACCGCTGCCAACTCCGGCGATTCCCCGTGCCACCGCGCGAAGGTGTTCCCCACGGCGTCCTCGCGCACATCCAGTCCCGCATCGCGGCACAGCGTCTTGAAGTAGGTACGCGCCAGCACGTCGGCTTCGGAAAACACGACGCGCGTGACGATGGGTGACGGCGCTTCTGAGATCGCCCCCAGCGCTTCCAACTCCGCGCTCAGCCTCGCAGCGTCGATGCTCAGATTCATGGAATGAGATCCAGCGGATGCCGGTTCCAATCCTTGTAAATCAGATAGCGCGCCGGAGTCTTGCCCAGCGCGCCGAACCACTGCGGGCAGTGCGGCGCCATCCAAATGAAATCGCCCGCCGCCACCGGATACCATTTGTCGCTTAACCGGTACACGCCGCCGCCCGCGAGCATCAGCAGCCCGTGCTCCATCACGTGAATCTCGACCATCGGCAAACACGCGCCGGGCTGATACGTCATGACGTTAACCGCGAAATCGAACGCTGGCTCGCCGGGAAGCAGCGAGCGCACCTCCAGCCCGTCATCGCCGTTCAAAGCCACTGGCGCGGCCGAACTCTCGTCGCCGATCAACATCGCAGGCGTAGGCACACCGGCAAGTTCCACGCGAGTCTTCTCGATCACCGCCACGCGCGCGGCCGCCGGCGCGCCGACCGAAGACGCGTCCCCGCCGGGCAAGTATGCGTATCCGCCCGCCGCCAGCCGGCGTCCACTCACAGCAATCTCTCCGTCGAGCACATACAGGAACCGCTGCGCCGCGCATGGCGCCAGCGTCCCACCCGCTTCGAACTCCGCCGTGTACTGCGTGAAACGCGCTCCCCGCGCCGGCCCGATGTGCACGATTGCCGTGGCCTTGGTCATGCCGGGCAGCGGCGCGCGCACGAATGTATCCGGCGTCTGCAACAGATGGTCGTGCTCCAACGCACTGCGAGTTTGGCCTAAATGATGCATCCCGCTCCTTCAGTCGTGCTCGTTGGAAACGATGCCGGCCGCAACATCTTGCCAACGTCGGTATTCATAATTCTGCCATCTGCAAACACGCCACGCCCCCGCAGTACCGTGCGGCGGATCGCTCCCCGGAACCGCGCGCCCATATACGGCGTTGAGCGATGCTTCTGGAACAACCCCGATTCCTCGACGGTATACGCGCCCCGCAGATCCACCAGCACGAAGTCCGCATCGTTGCCCACCGCTAGCCCGCCCTTGCCCTGCAGCCGGAACCGCCGCGACGGATAGGCAGCGGTCAATTCCGCGATGCGCCCCAGGTCCAAACCGCGCGCGTGGAATCCAGCTTCGAGCAGCACGGCCAAGGTACATTGCGCGCCCGCGATGCCACCCCAAATCCGGAAGAAATCGTCGCCACGCTTCATCGCGGGCGGCGCGGGCGAATGATCCGACGCGACCACGTCCACCTGTCCGGCCAGCACCGTGTCCCACAGCGCGGCTTGCTCACACGCGTCCCGCAAGGGTGGAGTGCACTTCGCCACCGCGCCCAGACGCTCGCCGTCTTCCTCGGTGAAGAACAGATAGTGCGCGCATGTTTCGATCGAAATATCGGTGCCCCGCGCGCGCGCCTCGAGCGCCGCCGCCACTCCGCGCCCCGAACTGATGTGCACCACGTGCAGCTTCGCTCCGGCTTCCCGCGCCAGCAGCGCCGCGCGTTCGATCGCTTCCACTTCGGCCAGCACCGGCCGCGAATTCAGAAAGTCGCGAACGCCCCGCCGCCCTTCCTCGGCCGCGCGGCGCGCCAGCGCCTGCGTGATCTCGTGGCTTTCGGCATGCACCGCCACGGGCAGGTTCACCCGAGCCGCTTCCCGCATTCCTTCGAACAACGTCAGATCGTCGGCGCGCGGAAATTCCGGCAACCCCGAATCCGCCATGAACGCTTTGAAGCCGATTGCCCCGCACTCCGCAAGCTCGCCCAGAGCGTCGCGATTGCCGGGGACAATCCCGCCCCACAACCCGAAATCGGTGATGGAACTCTTCTCCAGCGCGCAGCGCTTGGCCTCAAACTCCGCCCGCCCCACGGTGCACGGAGTCGAGTTCAACGGCATATCGAAGAACGCCACGCCTCCACCCGCCGCCAGCGCCCGGCTGCCCGTGGCCGCGCCCTCCCAATCCTCTCGGCCCGGTTGATTGAAGTGCAGATGCACATCGATCACGCCGGGCAACACGGTCAATCCGCGTGCGTCGATTTCTTCGCTCGCCCCGCCCACTTCCGGCGCAATCGCGCAGATGCACCCATCCTCGACCGCGAGATCCGCGCGCACCACGCCGGAAGGCGTAACCAGCGACCCTCCGCGCACGACTAAATCAGGCACAATTCGCCTCACACTCGGAAAGAAACCGCAGCCCCACGTCGATCGCCGCAGCCACATCGGGAGCCAGCACTGCTTCCTGCGGACTGTGGCTCACCCCGCCCGGGCTGCGCACAAACAACATCGCGACATCGGTCACGCCCGCCAGGATCATCGCATCGTGCCCCGGCCCGCTGACCATCTTCTGAACCGGGTACCCCGCCGCGGCCACCGCGCGTTCCAGCTTCTCTACAAGCCCCGGGCTCATCGGTGTAGCCGTCTGATCAAACTGGTCGTCGAACGACACCCGCAACCCGCGCCGCGCGGCCACTTCTCGCGCGACCCCCATCAAGTCCCGCACGGCCTGCACCCGCACGTCGTCTTCGGCGTGGCGCACGTCGAGGCTCAAGCGCGCGGTACCCGGGATGATGTTGGTCGCGCCCGGCTCCACCGCCAAGCGCCCTACCGTCGCCACCAGCCCGTCGTTTCCGTAGGCCTCGCGTTCGACGCTCGAAATCCACTCCGCCGCCCCCGCCAGCGCGTCGCGCCGCAGCTTCATCGGCGTGGCGCCGGCGTGATTGGATTCGCCCTCGAACACGACATCGATCCGGCTCTGCCCCGCAATCGCCGCAACGATTCCCACGGGCTGATCCAGACTATCGAGCACCGGCCCCTGCTCAATGTGCAACTCAAAATACGCGAACGCGCCATCCCCCAGCGCCGCCTCGGAAATCCGGGCGGGGTCCAAGCCAAACGCGCGAATCGCATCCCGCACACTCACTCCGCTAAGATCACGACGCGCCAGCAGCTCTGGATCGACCGACCCCAGCAAAGCCCGGCTGCCGATAAACGGCACGCCAAAACGCACGCCTTCTTCTTCGGAAAACCCGATCACCTCGATGGCGAACGGCAGCCGCCGCCCTGCCAGCGCCTCAATCAATTCGAGCCCCAGCACCACGCCCAGCACGCCGTCGAACGCGCCCGCGCGCGGCACGGTGTCGAGATGCGATCCGATCACCAGCCGTCGCGCATCGCCGCCCGCCCCCGCGTACACAGCGCGCAAGTTCCCCGCCGCGTCTACATTCGCCCGCATCCCGAGCCGTTCCATCCACGCGCCCAACGCCGCGTGCACCTCGTGCATGGGAGCGGAAAGAAACGTGCGCGTGGTGACGCCGGGTTCTTCGCTCATCGCGGCCAGCTTGCGGCACCACTCCATCGCGTGTTCCGCCTGCGCCAGATACGGCCGCATCACGACCCCCGATAGGTGCTGTAACCATACGGCGACAGCAGCAAGGGCACATGATAATGCGCCGACGGATCGGCAACGCCAAAACGGATCACCACCTCACCCAAGAACGGCGGGTCCGCCAGCGTCTCCCCCTGCGTGCGAAAATACTGGCCCGCGCCAAACACCAGTTCATAGACGCCCACGCGCAACGCTTGGCCCGCCAGCAGCGGACCGCTGGTGCGCCCGCCCGCGTTCGTTTCAGTGGTCTTGATCAACGTTCGTTCATCGCCACGGCACTCGTACAAGCGAATCGGAACCCCCGCCGCCGGCCGCCCTCGCGCGGTATCGAGCACGTGTGTGGTCAGCTCGGCCATCCAGTCCCTAGCGGTGCAGCGTTAATCCCAAGCACCCGAACGGCGGACGAGCTTCGGTGTACACGCCCACTTCCTGGCCCACCTCCACCACCGCGTCCCAGGTGCGATTGTTAGCTTCCAATCGAACCTCCGCGATCCCCGGAATTTGTTCCAGCACCGCCATGCCGATCTTATAAATGATTTCCTGGATGCTGCCGGATTCAAACCCGTTGAATATCTCGTGCACCTTCGCGCGCACGCGAGCCGTAACGCCCCCATGAAACGCGGCCTCGGAATCCACGTAGGACCATTCCAAATCGAGCCACATGTGCAGCGGCCGGTTCTTGATCTCCGGCAGCGTGGTGTACTGATCGCGCACAAAACCGGTAAACGCGCTCCCGCCCAACCGCAGCAATTTGAATCCGCGAATTCCCGAACACACTTCCACCATGCCGAACTCGTGATTGTTCCTCTGCAACTCCAGCCGCACGGTAGCACGCTCCGGCCCGGCGGGCGCAAACGCCACCTTCGAATCCGGAATCTCCGCATACGGAATTTCGACCGCCTCGATCTGCACGCCTTCGGTCTGCGGATACGTCGCCAGAAACTTCTCCGCCAGAAACCGCGCGTAGGATTCGAGACCAGTCCCGGTGTAAGCCAGCGTTTCGCGCTGCACAAAATTCTTCATCGAGTCGGTCGCCACCAAGCCGGTGTTATCGCCGGTTGAGTAGGTGGGCCAGAACGCATCGCCATAAATCAGGATGGTGACGTTCGCGCCGAACACCGGGCTTTGGCCCTCCGCCACGCGTCCGTCGCGCTGCAGGCGATACGCCACCACGTCGCCCTTGCCGTAATAGTTCCGCTTAGCCCCGCTGGCAAAATGATGCACTCGAAATGCCCTGTGTCCCCTGTGTCCATGGTGGTGGGCGGACGGCCTTGGCCTTATTGTTGCGCGCGGCGTCCGATCTGCGCACGCATGCACTCCGCCATCACGTCCAAAAATCGCGGATAGTTCTCGCGGCCCACTACGAACGAGTTCGGACTCCCCGGCTTGCGCGTCTGAAGCTGGGCGAGGCGTCCCGCGAAGTCGTCCATCAAGGGATGATTCTGCAGCTCAGCCTCGACGCCGGCCTTCACCGCTTCCGTAGGGAAGTGCGCGATGGCCGTCAGGTATTGATCGAACTGCTCGGGCGTGGGACGCGTGGCGGTCAGCATGGTGCCGCCGAACATCGCCGCCATGTAGGTTTTGCCGTTGTCCTTCACCTTGAAGAAAAAGCCCATGGACCCGGGAGTGTGCCCCGGCGTCAGCACCGGAATCACCGCGACATCGCCCAGACCCACGGGATGCCCTTCCTGGAGCGCGATGTCGCGCCGGGGCGGCGCCGGGCCTTTGGTGGCCTTAGGCGCCGCGCCCGGCTTCGGCGCGATGAAATCCCAGTCCTCGGCCGACATGGCCACATGCGCGCCGCGCTCCTGGAAATACGGCGAGCCGCCGAAGTGGTCCGCGTGCCCGTGCGCCACAATCACCAGTTTGACCTGGGCCGGATCGAGCCCCAGCTTGCGCAGGCCCGGCAGCAGCACCGAATCCACCTGATTCGCCGCCAGCGAGTCGAGCAGGATGATCCCTTCGGAGGTCGTGATCGCGTAGGCCACCGTGCCGGTGTTGCCGATCGCGTACATGTTGTCGAAGATCTTCGAGGGCTCGATGGCCGGATCGTCGTTGCCGTTGGCGCGCGGGTCGACACAGAAGAACTGGTACGCCGGCGCCCACTGCGTGCCCGCGAGCTGCCGGGCTTTGTCCAGGTGTTCCTTCACCTGCGGCGAATCCGGTTTCGCCGGCGTTTGCGCGTACAGTACGCGGGCCAGCGTCGCGCTCACCACGATCCGGAAGGTCATTAGTTGTGTCCGTTGCGAGGGTTCTTCAGAGATTCGATTAAGCCCTGCAGCTTCTCTTCCGTGACCCTCTGGGCTTCGGCAAGCCGGGCGACGCTTGTCTCAGTGCGCAGTTGAGCGTCCAAGAGCGCGTCCGTCTTGCGGTTCAGTTCGGAATACGAAGCGACCACTAGCTTGATACCGCCCTCGATCAGGTCGCGAATGCGCTGAAGTTGGCCTTCATGCCGCGCGGCGCTCTCGATCAGAAACTCGATACTGCGCTCCATGTCCATGGCACCTTCAATTATATGCTGCTCCGGCGGAATCTCATTTGGCGCAGCCCTTCCGGGCTTGTTCAAACTGATCGAACAACCGCGCCGCTCCGCCTCCGCGCGCCAGTTCCGCATAATCGTTCCCTCGACCACGTCCATGGTCTGCGGGCCGCCCCCGAACGCCAGCACGCCGGGATATTCCTTGGTCCGGTCGTACTGCTTGGGGAGAATGACTTTGTAGTGCACGGTCGTCCCGCCGATGTTTCTGGATTTGTCGAGCACTTCGGCGGAAAGCGGCGTTACCACAACAGCGAGCAGAAACGCGGCAGCGAGAGCGCGGAGCATAGCGGTGGTCCTCACCGCGCAATTTTACTCTTTGCGGCTTACTCCTGGGCGTCGAGAATCGTGATCTCCACGCGGCGGTTCCCGGCGCGGCTTTCGGCTGAATCGTTGGGCGCGCGCGGGCGGTAGGAGCCATAACTGGTGACCGAGAGGCGCGATTCCTCGATGCCGTAAGTCCCGGCGAGCACATCGAGCAGCGCCATGCCGCGCGCCGCCGATAGTTCCCAATTGTTGTGGAAGTGGCGGTTATGAATGGGCACGGAGTCGGCGTTGCCCGCCAGGTTGACTTTGTTTGGAATGGTCCGCAGGACGGCGGCGAGTTGCTCGATCACGGGCAGGGCCGAGGGTGGAATGCGCTCGTCGCCTGGCGGGAACAGCACCGTCTGCGGCAAACTGATCACCAGTCCCCACGGTTCGCGGTGTAGGTCGAAGCCTTGCTCGGCGAGGCCTTGTGCAGCCAGTGCCTCGGCATCTGTTGGGCCGGTACGTTCCACCGGATCGGGCTCCGGTTCCGGCACGGCCGCAACCACGGGCGCAGGAGGCACAACCACCGGCGGCGGAACTGGCGCAGGAGCTGTCGTCGCCACGGGCTGAATCGCATGCGCCGCCACGGCGACAAACAGAATCAGCAGAATGGTGAGCACGTCCAGGTAGCTGACCATCCAGCGGTGCTGTGCGGGAGCTGGGTTTGCCGCGCCCCGGGGCCGATAGAGCAGCCTCATGCGGCAAGCCTCATCCGGCAACTCCCGGCTTGGGGGACGGGTTTGCGGACGGGGTAAGAAACGCGCCCAGGCGTTCCAGCATCAGCGACGGATGCACGCCGTCGTAGATACACAACCCGGCTTCAAAGATCATGTCTTCAATCTCCAGAGCTTCGACCGCATGCGCGCGAATGCGGTAGGCCGCCGGCAGCAGCAACAGGTTGGCCAGCGCCAGCCCGTACATGGTCGAGACGAACGCAGTGCCGATGCCTCCGGCGACTCCGGTCAGGTTTGAGAATTGCCCCAATACTTCGATCAGTCCGACCACGGTGCCCATCACCCCTAGCGCCGGAGCAAATCCGCCGGCTACTTCCAAGGCCTTCGCGCCGGTATCGCTGCGCCGCTCTTCCACGCGGATCCGGGATTCGATGGCGGCTTGAAAGTCGGCGCGGCCGGGCGCGTCCACCGCGGCCAGCAACAGGTCCCGCAGGAACGGGTGGCTGGCAGTGTTGCTCTCGATATCCAGCACCCATAGTCCCTTGGCCCGCCGGATGCGATTGAGCGCCAGCAGTTCTTCGAGGAGCGCGCGGCGATCGACGCTTTCCGCGTTGGCCAACACCCGGAGGCTGCGAAGCGCTCCGGCCAGGGCCCCGCGCGGCGTGCTGATCAAGGTGACGCCCGCCGTGCCGCCCAGTACGATCAGCATGCCGGTAGGTTGGAGAAAGTATCGCGGGCTGACGCCGGTCGCCATCACGCCTCCGATCAGCGCGGCGGCGGCGATCAACAGCCCCCACCACAACCACCGGTCGGGCGCCGGGGATCTTTGCATCAGCGCAGCCGGCGCCGGCACGTGCGGGGTGTCGATTCCGCGGACAGGCGCGGCTAAAGCGGGCGCGGGTGTGGCCACAATTCGGTCTCTACGGCGATAGATGCAATTCGTAGTCCGGAAATACGCGGAATAACATGGTTTGGAATCAGCGGGCCGCCGCCGCCGGGGCGGCAAAATCTTGGCGCGAACCAAATCTTGGCGGCAGCCTCAAAAGATCGGCAGCTCCCCAAGATTTGGCGGCGCGACCAAATTTGGCGGCGCCTGGGAAACGTCCAGCCCTTGGCGGGCGTCGTTACACTTGGCTTACCGATGCGACTCTCGCGACGCGAACTCTTTACTCTTGGCCTGACGCTTCCGGCTTCCATGCCGTGTTGGGGATTCGCGGCCGCCGAATTCTGGAACGCGAAGCCCGCCGCGGACTGGACGCCGGACGAAATCCAGGAGATGATCACCAAGTCGCCGTGGGCTAAAGCGGCCGCGGTCAGCTTCACTGGAGGATTCGGCGGCGCGGTGGCCCCGCGGATGACGCGCGGCGGGAACGTGCGCGGCGGGCGGGGAACCCCCACCGCCGGGCCTCCGCTCGGGGACGTCAAACAGGAGTTTAAGGCCCTGGTCCGCTGGGACTCCTCGCTTCCGATCCGCGACGCGTTGCACTTGCGCCCCTCCAACGCCATCGAGAAGTTCTATGTCCTGGCGGTGACCGGAGATCTGCCCATGATCGGCCGGCGCACCGACGACGATCCGGCGGCCGAGGACCGCACCGTCGAGATGCTCAAGCAGTACTCGCACCTGGACCGCAAGGGCGATCCGATATATCTGGAGGATGCCCTGACCTCGCCCGCCAACTATCCCGGAGGGCCGGCCACGCTGTTCTACTTCTCGCGGGGCGACTCGATTCTGCCCGGCGACAAGCAGATCACATTTTCCACCAAGTTCGGTCCTTATGAGATCAAAGCCAAGTTCACGCTCAAAGAGATGCTGTACCACGGCAAGCTGGAACTGTAAAAGTGGGGCCAGCGCCCTTCCGGGCTGCCGCCGCACTTCTGCGCGGCGTCTTAATCTTGTTCAGCACGAAGCCGAAGCGCCGCCTCAAAAGGCGGCGGCAGGCTGAAAGCCTGGTAGTGGGTCAGTTTGGGCCAAGGGGGTCTTGAAGTGATTCCCACTCTCGGCATCCGCCAATTCGCCGCCCCTTACCGCCAAGGATAAAAGTCAGTTATGATGAAGCGGTGACTCTTTGCTTAGCACTTGTTTGCCACGAGGGCGATGGACCCCGCATAGTGATCTGTGCTGATTCGCGCCTTGATGAGATTTCCAGTTCGACCGATAAGGCAACCAAGTTTGATAGCCTTGGGCGCAATTGGTTCTCTCTACTGTCCGGGGATGACTGGATCATGGCTGTCGAGTTGAGTCGCTTCATAGGACTGAGAATAGAAAAGGCTGACTCTCTTGATCGTAGAGAGAAAGTTTTCACGACGGTCAAACAAGCCACCAGCGACTTCCAGTCTTCTCCGTTCTGTGAAGCGAGCCACCGTGTTGATTTAATCGTAGGCGGGTTTTCCGAGCGACTGGCCATGCTTATGTATACGGGCTATGATGGCACGGGTCCGTATACTTCCCTCTGCACGGACATGGCAGTGATCGGCTCAGGGGCACAAATAGCAAGCGCGATTCTGAGGCTTAGGAAATACGGACCCCGGGCGCCGGAGAAGAAAATTCTCTATCTCGCTTATGAGGCTAAGAGATACAGTGAGAACGCTCCGAGCGTCGGCCCCAAAACGGCGTTGGCCGTTATACGGCCCAATGGACGCGCCAAAACGTTTCCAAATAGTTACTACAGTGGGCTGGAAGAATGCCGGAAAAGATTCGGGATACAGCCTATTGATCTAACAGCTTTACCAGATCCTCGATCGCCCAAAGACGCTGAGTGATTCCCGCGGCCATGGCTGGAGTAACGCGCAAGGTCTGATGAATCCGAACGAAGTTGTAATGCATGTAGAAAATCGCAAGCGTAGCGACGTGGTTTTCGATCTTCTTTGAAAACGCGTTGGTCAATCGCGTGAAGCGGCGCATAGACATACGCATTGTAAGGTTCTGGCGCTCCACGTACGATGTGCTTATGTGCTTGGGTTCTGGATCGCCAGTCACAGCCTTTCGCTCACACCCGACACACTCAGCGGGGCTGTAGCGTTTCTGGCCTTCCGAATCGCCCGCATAAATCTTAACCAACTGGGCATAGTCCACGTGGCCGTGAAATGCCTTCTCGACGGCTATTAGATATGCGTTCAGTCCGTCGCTAGTTAGCTGGATTCGATTCGCCAGCCGCTTTGCGAGATCGTTCACGAAGATGCGCGCCGTAATGCCATCGCGCGGACCTACGATCCACGAAGGGATTAGCTTCGTGTCCGCGTCAATCGCTACCCACGTCCATACATCGCCAGCGGCAGGATTCTTAGTTCTGATCTCTGGCGTTACGTTCTTCTGCTTCGCATAGCAGAAGCTCCAAATCTCGTCCATCTGCACACGCTCGCATGAGAGATTCACAGGGGCCTTGTCCATGTAATCCGCACAGGCCGCGCCAAGCTCAACAAGCAATTTCACGATGGTGTTTTTGGACGCGCCCGTCATGCGGGAAATGGAGCGGATCGAACAGCCTTCCACGATCCCAGAAACGATCTGAGTGCGCTTGTCTGTATCGAGCTTGTTCATGAACCAAGTATAGCTTAACGGTAAGCATCGTGTCAAGTAGAAAAGTATGCGAAACTAGCTCGCATGCGAAACATTCTCATCGTTGCTCTTTGCTGCGTTACGCTGCTAGCGGTCGCGGGTGACTTTCTGTTTCTGCACGCGCAGCCAGTCCATGCCCAAGCTGTTCAGGTCTACATCACGAAATACACCACGAGCCAATCAGTGTTCCCCCTTGGGGGAACCATTGTGGGGTTTTCATGTACGGCGAATGGGGAGTGTTTTATTGCTTCTCGGTAGGTCGAAGAGCACGAACCTTAGCGCCTTTTTCGCTAAGTGTCTTGTATGCTCCCTGGAACTGTTCAAAGGCTTCGCGCAATCCGAGACCGTAAGCCGTTCGGCAACTCGGGCAGGTTTCTGGCAATTCGCTTCTCTGGTTCTTGGCGTCCAGTATCACTTCGGCCTTGCAATGTAGGCAAATCACCACAACGCTGTTGAGTTCGGAAAACTCCAAGAAGACATAGTTTTCGAAAGACATTTCCCCTTTACTATCCGTTACGCTGTGGGTTCACGTCAACAGATTTCTAGGGCTTCCCCTTCCAGCGCGCCTTAGCACCCTTGGCTGCGATCTGCGCCCGCTTCTTGGGCGATAGCGCGGCAGCCCGCGCCATGCCACCTTTGCGCCCCAGAGAGACCGCTGCTGGGTCCTTCTTTGCAGGCGGCTGAGTCTTGGGAAGCTCGCCTATCGATTCCAGGAAAACCCGATGGGCGAGTTGGATCGGATCACGCGGGCGTTTGGTTGCCATGGCCCTACGGTAGGCTATGCTTACCGCCAAGGTCAACCCAGAAAAACTTCAAACTGACCCACTACCGAAAGCCTGGCCCCACTGCGATAATCACGACATGCCGGACTTTTCCCGACCGGGCAGTGACGGCTCGCTGCCCGCCGGAGTCCCGGAATGGCGCGACAATCTTGGCCAACTCGCGGAACGGGGCCTGATCTACACCGTCCGGTCCCACAACCTCGCCTCCTGCCATCAGCAGTACCGGATCGTGGCCGTGTTCAAACAGAAAATCGCGAGCGGCACGGAGTTCACGGCGTACGCGGACCTCTATCGGCGCGTTACTCGATTGGCCCACGCTCGGGCTGCAGAGCTGTCCTGTCCGGACCACGGCGAGGCGTTGCATGCGCGGGTTTTGCGCCACTCATGGAGCCGCATTCCGGGGCAGGCACACGATTTCCCTTGCGCAGTCTGCGTGGTTGAGCTGGCGTGTCCGCGGTCCGAGAGAACCGAGGGCGAGAGCGAACCCACACCCCAAGCGCTTAAGGAGCCGGGCGGAACGCCACCGGAGAAATTCGCCGGCCTCACGATGCAGCGCGCCGACGAGTTCTACAACGAGTATGACGTTTGCGATCCCCCCGGGATGAGCACGGACCCCGTCACGTTCAGCTACGGCGAGTATGTGGAAACCTGCGACGGGATTGATTTTGAGCCTTTCCTCGAGCGGGCGGAGAACCGCGCCCGCTTCCACTATGACCTGATCGCAGGCCGTCCCGGCTCCGCCAAGGCTCCCTTTGCCGTTCTCCGGCGGGATTGGTGGGCCATCGCCGATGCAAAGTTCGTCGTAGTCGTGGTTTACTTTCAACTCTGATGTACCCCGCTTTATATATACTGGGCGCTTATGGTTGCTCTAATCACGGGGGGCGGACGCGGCATCGGACGTGCGGTGGCGCTGCGGCTGGCTAAGAATGGATGGGATGTCGCGATCGCGGCGCGGTCGGCGGACGAACTCGCCGCCACCGCGAAAGATGCGGGAGGCCGGACGCTGGCGGTCGCCGCCGACGTGGCTTCGCCCGAGCAGGTGCGCGCGATGGTCCAGCGCACCGAAAGCGAGCTGGGACCCATCGATTTGCTGGTGAACAACGCGGCCGTCGCCGGGCCGATGACGCCCTTCTGGGAAACCGATCCCGCGGATTGGTGGCGCTGCCAGGAAGTGAACGTGCGCGGACCGATGCTGTGCTGCCACGAAGTGGTTCCCGGCATGATGCGGCGCCGGAACGGGCGGATCGTCAATCTGTCCAGCGGCGCGGGCGCGCGTGCGGTTCCGAATATGGGGTCGTATGTACTGAGCAAGACGGCGATGATGCGCTTCAGCGAGCAACTCGCGATGGAGTTGGCGCCGTACGGAATCCAGGTGTTCCCGATCCGTCCCGGTGTCGTGCGCACGCGGATGGTGGAATCCGTGCGCCAGAACGTTCCCATCGTGCAGCAGTTTCTGGATGAGGGCCGCGATGTTCCGCCGGAAGCCACCGCGGATCTGGTCGAGTACCTGGCTGCGGGCAAGGCCGATGCGCTCAGCGGGTGCGTGCTGTCGGTCCAGGAGAATTGGGACGAGATGGTGCGGCGGGCCGAGGAGATTCATCGCGAGCAGATGTACGTGCTGCGAGTGCGCGACATGGTGGGGTGAAATCGTGTCAGGGCGCGGCTCTGCCCGACGTGGGCGCGTGTGACGAATCACTCCCATGACTGCCGCCCGATGCGGCTGATTTGTACTTAGTGCGCACGGCAGTTCGATCGCGCCTGGCGCCGGCGGCGCGGCCCAGCCAATCGAGCCTCCGGAACTTATTGGGGGTCAAAGGCCCGATCGGCCACGACCTGCGACCGGTGGTAAACAGTTATGGCGCCCGCGCACTACGTTAACTAATGTAAACACTTTATGTTTTCGGAATATACGTAGTTCCTTCGTTTCACCTAAAGATATTGACAGGTGTTATTTACCCGCGTAGTGTTGAGAGCGTGGCACATCAAGTGCCCGCCCAGGGGAAACAATAACTGAATGCGAAACAATAAGACCATGGTCAAGGGGGTATTTACTTGACTCAGGTGGCCCCAACCTGTAGCATGGCCGGCTGTGGAGGAGTATCCCCGGAGTCTGGCCGATTTCGAGGCTCGGTTCGACACCGAGCAAGCGTGTCGGGACTACCTG
>Ga0316363_10000968_pt1 | contig 28750 bp, 27 predicted proteins | sample Sb_taG_3_FD_200459 | JGI IMG/M metagenome (GOLD analysis project Ga0316363, IMG submission 200459) | Peat soil microbial communities from Weissenstadt, Germany - Sb_50d_a_PC metaG (v2) (version 2) | ecosystem: Environmental > Terrestrial > Soil > Wetlands > Peat | place: Germany: Weissenstadt...
GGGAAGGGGGCTCAACCGCCGCCCCCTTCCCCTGGACCCCATCCCCGCTCGCCAAAATCGCAGAAAGGAGCCCCGCCAGCTTGCCTATCCTTCAGGCTCATCCTTCAATGAGAAAATGCTCGGCTCCGGCAGCGGCTCAGGTCACGCTCGTGGGCGCGACTTGCGCGCCACCATCACCAGCGAAAGCCCGCGCCACGGCAGAATGCGGTCGACCCGGTGCCAGAACCACACCGTCTTATCCCACAGCTTCAGTGCGACACGGCTCATCTTGGAGCGTCCCAGCAAGCGCCCGAACAGCCACCAGCTCAGCGCTCCGAACTTGTTGAGCTGGTGCTCCCGCTCCACCTCCAGGCCGCTCGATTCGAGCATCCCGCGCAGATCCGCGGCGGAGAAGCGGCGCTTGTGACCCATGCCGCGGTCGAGCGAGCAGTACAGCGCCGGACCTTGCGGCGCGAGCACAATCAGCTTTCCATCGGGTTGGAGGCAGCCGGCGATGGATTGGACTACGGCTTGCGGATCCTCTACAGACTCCAAAATGTTAGCGCACAGCGCGCTCTCGAATTGCCCGGCCCAAGGCGCGTAGGCGGCGGGCTGCTCCGGATCGAGCTCACACACCGTGACGCTGGGCGTGCGCAGAAAGCGATTACGCAGCGCGTGCAGGTAGAGGGGATCGTTTTCCGCGGCCACGTACATCAGCTTCTTGCCCATCAGCCGTCCCGTCAGATTGCCCAGTCCCGCGCCGATTTCGAGCACCGTATCGCCCAGGTAGGGCCGCAGAACGCGCGTGACCCAGCTCAAATATTGCGGCGTCCCGGTGAGGCTGTTCAGCAGCCCGCGGCCGTAGGTTTCCGAGTACAGGTCATCGATGATCCAGAAATACAGCACCACGCCGAAAGCCTTCAGCCCGTCCTTCCATCCGATCTTTTTGCCTTCCTCGTAAGTGCGGCCGTGATAGCTGATGGGCACTTCATAGACCCGCAGCTTGCGCTTGGAGACCTTCATGGTGATCTCCGGCTCAAACCCGAAGCGTTTGCTGCGAATGGGAATGCTCTTCAACAGATCGGTGCGAAATACTTTGTAGCACGTTTCCATATCGGTGACGTTCAGGTTGCTGAACATGTTCGACACCAGCGTCAGCCCCTTGTTGATCATGGAATGCCAGTACGGGAGCACGCGCGTTTGCTCGCCGGCCAGGTAGCGCGATCCGAACACGGCGTCGGCATACCCGGCGAGGAGGGGGCGCAGGAGCTTCGAGTATTCCGAAGGATCGTATTCGAGGTCGGCGTCCTGAACCAGGCAAAAATCGCCCGAGGCTTCTTGAATCGCCCGGCGCACCGCGGCGCCCTTGCCTTGATTCACACTCTGACGAAACAGGCGAATGCGAGGCTCGCCGGCGGCCAAACGATCCAGCACAACGGAAGTGCCGTCGGTCGAGCAGTCGTCCACGATCACCAGCTCGCGGTCCATGTTTTCGGGCAGGGGCGCAGCCAGGACCAAGGCAAGGCTGCGCTCGACGACCGTGCGTTCGTTGTACACGGGGATCAAAATGGACAGGAGCATGCGGGATCGAATCACTAAGTATAATTGGGTTTGGCACCTACACACTCATCCCACAGCGGAGTGGTTCTCGAAACCACGCTGCCGCAATACAAACTGCTCGCCCGTGGCAAGGTGCGGGACGTCTACGAGGAGCGCGCAGGCGTAAGTCCGTTGCGCGCGGGTGAAAGAGCCGGCTCGCGCCTGCTGATCGTGGCGACCGACCGAATCTCCGCCTTCGACTGCATCTTGCCCACCGGCATCCCCGACAAAGGCCGCGTGCTGACGCACATGACCTTGTTCTGGCTGGCACTGCTTAAGGATGTCGTCCCCAATCACCTGCTCAGCACCGACACTAGCGGCTTGCCGACCGAGTTCGCGGGCCGGTCTATGTGGGTCAAGCGCGCCGAAATGTTCCAGGTGGAATGCGTCGCGCGCGGGTACCTGGCGGGTTCCGGGTGGAAGGAGTATCAGCAAAACGGATCGGTCTGCGGCATCCCGCTTCCCGCCGGTTTGCGAGAATCCGATCAACTGCCTCAGCCCATTTTCACCCCCGCCACCAAAGCGCAGACCGGCCACGACGAAAACATTTCCTTCGAGACCATGTGCGGGATCACGGGAGAAGCCGCGGCGACGCGCTTGCGCGATTTGACGCTCGAAATCTACCGGCGCGCCTCCGAGTACGCCCGATCGCGCGGCATCATCATCGCCGATACCAAGCTCGAATTCGGCGTATGGAACGGCGGCATTATTTTGGCCGACGAAGTCCTCACGCCGGATTCCTCGCGGTTCTGGCCGCTCGATCAGTATCAGCCCGGGCGTTCGCAGCCCTCCTACGACAAACAGTACGTTCGCGATTACCTGGAGACGCTCCACTGGAACAAGACCCCGCCGGCTCCCCCGCTGCCCGGCGAAGTGGCGCAGCGCACTGCCGAGAAATACCGCGAGGCGTATCGCGCGCTCACCGGACGCGAATTGCCTAAAGACTAAGCCCGGCCCATGAACCTGCTCGACATTTTGTTGATCGTGATCGTGGGATCTTCGGTGATCGCCGGATTCGCGGCCGGGTTCGCACGCGCCGGCATCGGGTTCATCGCGGCCCTCCTGGGGATGCTGCTGGCCTTCTGGTTTTACGGCAGACCCGCCGCCATCATCCACCGGTATGTCGGCTCGGTGACGTTGTCGAACATCCTGGGCTTCGTGGTGGTGTTCCTGTTTTGCGTCGCCGTGGGCGGGCTGACGGGCAAACTGTTGTCGAAACTCTTCAAGTGGACTGGACTATCATGGCTGGACCATATTGTAGGCGCCGGCTTCGGTTTCATTCGCGGGATGCTGGTGGCCGTGGCCTTCGTCGCCGTGCTGATGGCGTTCACGCCCACGCCGCCACCCAACTGGATGGTGGGCTCGGCGGCGATGCCCTACGTGATCGACGCCTCGAACCTGTGCGCGGCCCTGGCCCCCAATGCGGTCAAGGAAGCCTTCCACGAAACCATGTACGACATTCAAAACGCCTGGCACGATCAGCTCGAGCGCGCCAACCGGCACGAGCAGGAACGCGAGCATCCCCAAAAGAAGAAGGAGCGGTGAGCACTCTGAGCAATCCCTCCGGCGACTTGTTGATCTTCGATTTGGATGGCACGCTAGTGGATTCCAAGCAGGACCTGGTGGATTCCGTCAACGCGACCAGGCAATGGGCGGGCCTGGAACCGCTCAGCGTAGAGCGCGTCTCATCCTATGTAGGCAACGGAGCGCCGATGCTGGTGCGGCGCGCGCTGCCCGATTTTCCAGAGGAAGAGCTACATCACGCCCTGCGCTACTTTCTGGATTATTATCGCGAGCACATCCTGGATTCGACGACTCTGTACCCGGGCGTGCGCGAGGCCCTGGACTGCTTCCACGCCGCCGGAACACCGCTGGCCGTGCTCACCAATAAGCCCGTCCGCTTCAGCCTGAACCTGCTCGAAGGACTCGGCCTGGAGATGCATTTCTTCCGCGTTTACGGCGGGAACAGTCTGGCGGAAAAGAAGCCGCACCCGCAAGGCATCGAACTTTTGGTGGAGGAAGCGCGTGCCGATCGGTCGCGCACCATCATGGTCGGCGACAGCGCAGTGGATGTGCTCACGGCCCACAATGCCGGAGTCCGCGCGTGCGGAGTAGCGTGGGGATTTCAGCCCGAGACCTTCGCCCAAGCGCCGCCGGATTTCATAATCGAAGATCTCCGCGAACTAGCGGAGATGGTCTTGACTCGCGGAAATGGTATTGGATGATTGACCGACCGTGGAGCACGCACTCATGCGTGCCACGTCGGCACTAATGCCGACGCCCGGCGAGTCAGTACAGGACGGCCCTGCGTCGCGAAGAATCGCGACGTGGCACGCATAAGTGCGTGCTCCACGAAGGAAACTACGCCGCCTCGCTGCGCACTCTAATATCCGCAATCCTCGAAGTAATAATCGGCCCCTCGTAATCCGGGTGCCGGAACTCCAAGTGCATCCCGCGCCCCAGGTAATGCGACTTCAACATCGACCCGCCCCAATTGCACCCGTTGATGTGGACCAGCGTCGGTTCCGGGCAATACTCCGGATGCCCCCAGATCCACGCGCTGCCGTCGTGCCGCACCACGATGTTGTAGCTGCGGTTGCGCGTGATCACCTCGATCATGGCCGGCTCCGGCAGATCGCGCAAATACACACCGCCCTCGATCTCGCTACTGATGATGTTGCGGTTGATCTGGTCGCTGAGGTTCTGGTGCGGCAGAAACATCGTCATCTTGATCTTACAATACCGTCTCGAAGGGAGGAAATGCCAAAGGGCCCGGATCGCTCCGGGCCCCTCGCTTTTGTGAATTTCTCTGGCTCGCGATTACTTCAAAGCTTCCAGCGCAGCCAGCGTCGGACCCCGGTCGCTCCTGGGCAGCAGGCTCGGTCCCGAACGTTGGAACAGCTTGGCGGACTCGGCGTTCACGTCGAACGTCAGGCCGATAAAGCAATTGCTCATCTCGTCCCAATTCTGCGGCCCCCACACGACTTCCGTGGAGGGATCGGGATTGAACTTATTGTTGGCCGAGTTGTCGAAGTGCGAGATGCCGATCACGCGCGTGCCCTTGGGCAGCGGGATGGGCTTGGCGAAGTTGTATCCGAGCTGCCACTCGAAGTCGAACTTGCCGCGGAACACGGTCTCTTTTTCGCCCGTCGGATACACCACGCGCAATTCGAAATCCTTGCCGCGCAGGTGCATATGCGGTTGCGCGTACACCAGCTTCACGTTGTCCAAATTCACGGTGACTTCGCTGACCACTTCAGCGTTGCCGTCGCCCGGAGGGATCGCCAGGTTCAACGCGGTGGGACCCGCCGAGAGGAAATAACGCCGCTGTGGAGGATTCTTGGCCAGCACGATCCCCAGCTTGGACTTGTCGGAGGCGGGTTCACCCACCGCCGTGTAGTGCAACTCGAACACCAGGTCCGATCCCTTGGGAATGAACTTGGCCGCGCCGTCGACATCGAACGCCTGCGCGCCCAGGCCGGGGTTGAACTTGCCCAGAATATCGTTCTCGTCGCTGGCGCTGTTGCGCCCGGCTTCCTGGCCTTCATAGGCTTCGCCGTACTCGGCGCTCGCCATCCACTTGGAACCCGGAGGCACCACCCACACTTTGCCGTGATGCAGCACCCGCGGATCGCCGGGACGCATCTCGGCGGCTTGGGCCCACACGTCCTCGGTGAAATTGCCCTTCACGCGGATGAACTTGTAATTGATCGTGCCTTTGGCCGGCAACTGGAACGCCTTGGGCATCTCCACCACGATGTCGGGCTTGATCTGCCACCCGTCCGTGAACGTCAGCGGCGCAGGCTTGTCTTTCGCATTGCCTTCCGGCGCACCGTTATCGGCCCACGATACCAGCGTGTTGATGTCGGCCTGGCTCAGGACCTTTTCGTTGGCGAAATGCCCGACCTCTGCAAACCACGGCGGCATCTTGCGCGCGGCGACGGCGGTCTTGATCGACTTGGCCCAAGGACGCGTGGATTCGTAGGTCAGCAACGACATCGGCGCCACCTCGCCGGGGCGATGGCACTGCTGGCAGTTCTTCTGCAAAATCGGCAGTACGTCTTTGTTGAACGTGACCGCGGTCGTAGTATCGGGCGGAGCGGCCAACGCCGCTAACGCCACCCAGGAACCCGCAAGAGCGATGTGCGAGAGTTTCACTTTAAGACAGGCCTCCTTGGCCAAAGTCTAACTTGCCGAACATCATATCGATGCGCCGCGCCGAATTCAAGGGGGAGGAAGCCCGTCAGCCCGTCCCGTAGTTCCGGCGTCCAGGCCGGACTCCGCCCTACCGCCCACGCCCCCGCGCAGCGCGAAATCCCAAGTGCCACCCCAAGCTTTCCGCGTCGAGCCAATACACGTCCCCTCCAAACCAGTGCGATTTCTGCGTGGCTTGGTACACCCGCTCCTGCGGCCCGTCCGTCAAGATGAAGGCGCACGGCCCTTCGCCGAATCGCTCCAGCCGTTGGGCAATCCACGACCCCTCGTCCAGCGGCGCGGCCAAAATCACCGGAGTCCCCCGGAACGAAGCCAGTTTAGCGCCGAAACTCTTGTCCGATTCCACGATCGGTCGCGAAAGATCGTAAGCCTTGCGATAACGTTCGCTCCCGGCGGCCAGATCGCGCACCGCGATCACCACCTGGCCCACGCCGCCGAAATCATCCGTCGTCGCTTTACCGCTGGGAAACGCGCGCTGCTCGCGCGGCGTGAAATCGTGGATCTGGAACGGAAAGAAGGTCCCGTTGGGCTCGGTCCCCGTGTTGGCCGTCTCCCATTCCAGGTGCGTGCCATCGGGGCGGTCGCGTCCGGCGCGCGCCGGCGCGGTCACCGTGATGCCAGCCGCGCGCAAGCGTTCGACCTCGGCGGCGAGATCCTTCGGCCGCACCGCCCACGCCGCCGGCCCGGCGTTGCCTTGCATCGGCTTGGACCAGTAGTGCGCCGCCACGGCCTGGGGATCGGGGTTAGGCTGAATCGAGATCAGTTCCAGATACGACCCGTCTTTAAAACTAACCAGGGCCATCTCCGTCGCGTGATTGTTGTGCAATCCACCGTATTCGGCTTTGATCCCCACGGCGGCGAGCTTGGCTTGCATGGCCCGCAGGTCGCTGCCCGCGGCGGTCACATGATCGATCTTCAAGTCGGCGGCCCCGAGCGGCAGAGTAATCGCAAGGAGCATGGTAACGCTGCGCACGTCCTCAATTTTACTCGATGCGGCATGGGGATTGACAAGGCACGCCGCTCGCCCTAATATGTCGTTATGCGACATGTTGACACGCGTCCTGACGCCACCCGTACCAAGCCGCTGACCGAGCCGGTTCTCCTGATCCTGTTGAGCTTGGCGGAGAAGCCCCGCCACGGCTATGCCCTGGCGAAGGACATCGAAGCTCTCAGCCTGGGCCGGGTTCGCCTGAGCACCGGGACGCTGTACGGAGCTTTAGCCCGGCTTTTGGAAGATTCCTGGATCGAGCGCTTCGAGCAAGCGGATTCCTCCCGCGAGAAACAAGCCTACCGGCTGACGGCGCCCGGCCGGAAACAACTGCACGCGGAGTTGGACCGGATGAAACAGTTGACCCGCGCCGCAGCCGCGCGCTTGCGCCTCCGGGAAGTGTGACATGAACCTGACGCGAGCTTACCGAGCCTTACTGCGGTTGTACCCGCGCGACTACCGCGAGACGTTCTCCGGCGAAATGTTGCAGGCTTTTGAAAGAGCGGCAGAGGAGCGCCGAGGGCAGGGGAGCCTGGTCTTGGTGGGTTTTGTTCTGACCGAATTGACGGGCCTGTTGAGCGGCGTCGCCGGCGAGTGGGCCGCAAAGCTGACCACCGGCAGAACCACGAGGAACCGCCGCGTACCGGCCGCGCGGACCCGGGTCTCACGTGAGCTCTTGTTCGCGGAAGCCGGCGCGAGACTTCCTGTGCCGGACGACGTGATCGAGGCGGAGCGGCGCGTCACGCGGTTGGTCGACAGAATGGTACACGCCATCGCAAATCATGATTTCCCCACAGCCCGCTCCTGCTCTTATGAGGAGCGCGAAGCCCGCGAGGAACTTCTGCGTCTAAAGGACAAATACAGAATCGACGATGGCGCTGACTTCAGCCTGCTAGGCTGAAGCTATATGTCAGTCGCAGTCGAGAGCCGCACCGCGGCGCTATTCCGTCCTCTTCAACTCAAGCAACTCACGCTGGCGAACCGCATCGTAATGGCGCCCATGACCCGCTCGAAGTCCCCGCGCGGAGTGCCCGGCGAGAACGTGGCCGCCTACTATCGCCGCCGCGCCGAAGGCGGCGTGGGACTCATCATGACCGAGGGCACCTACGTGCCGCACCCGGGTGCGGGCGCCTATCCCGACGTGCCGCATTTTTACGGAGACGAAGCCTTGGCCGGCTGGAAGCGCGTCGCTGAGGAAGTTCACGCCGCCGGCGGACGCATCTTTCCGCAGTTGTGGCATTGCGGTCTGGTCCCCGTGGGTGGCAAGCTCAACCCGGACGCCGTCGGACCCTCCGGATTTCTCAAGCCCGGCGTCAAGGCCACCGATCCGGCTCGATGCGGCGAACCCATGACCCAAGCCGACATCGATCGCGTCGTCCGAGCTTTCGGCGAAGCCGCCGCATCGGCCCAGCGCCTGGGCTTCGACGGAGTCGAAATTCACGGCGCGCACGGCTACTTGCTCGACCAGTTCTTCTGGGAGGGAACCAACCAACGCACCGACATCTACGGCGGCGGCCGCCTGGTCGATCGCACGCGCTTCGCGGTTGAAGTGATCCGCGAGATCCGCCGCAACGTGGGCTCTGACTTCCCGGTCTGCCAGCGCTTCTCGCAATGGAAGTTGCAGGACTACACTGCCCGTTTAGCACAGACGCCGAATGAGCTCGAACAATTCCTCGCGCCACTCGTTGAAGCCGGAGTCGATTTATTCCACTGCTCACAACGCCGCTTCTGGGAACCGGAGTTCGAAGGCAGCGATTTGAATTTGGCCGGCTGGACCAAGAAGCTCACCGGCCGGCCCACCATCACGGTAGGCTCGGTCACCTTGAGTCAGGAATTCACGCGATCGTTTGGCATAGCCGAAACCGCCGCGGTCACCGGGATCGGCGAACTGCTGGACCGGCTGGAGCGCGACGAATTCGATCTGGTCGCGGTCGGACGTTCGCTGATCGTCAACCCCGCGTGGCCGGCCATGGTCCGCCGCGGCGCGATTCAGGAGCTGCGGCCCTTCCAGCGCGACGTGCTGGCCGAACTGGTTTAATAGCAAGGACAGGAGCAAACACACTCCCATGGCCGACATCCGTCATACGATCCAGATTTCCGCCCCAGCCGAATCCGTTCGACGCAGCGTGTCTACGGCTGCGGGCCTAACCGAATGGTGGGCCAGCGATGTAACCGAAACGGACGGCGCGGTGGATCTTGGCTTCTTCAATCGGCAAACCATCTACCGTTTGAAACTGCAACGCAACGACCCTGACCGTATCGAGTGGCTGTGCGAATCCGGCAAGGAATGGGCCGGCACGCGTCTGATCTTCACGCTGGACCAAAAAGACGGCGCCAGCACGTCGGTCCGCTTGACGCACGCGGGCTGGGCTTCCGATACGGATTACTTCGTGTCCTGCACCACCACCTGGGGCGAATTAATGTTCCGGTTGAAAGCGGCAGCCGAAGGAAAATCGCGCGGTCCGCTATTTCTCCCCGGCTCACTTGCCTATTGACGGCGCGACCTCGGTACACTGGTGTAGTGCGGCTGAATTACCATCGGTTTTGCGATCCGATGTGGGGCAGCCTTTTCAGGCTGCCGCCGGCTTTCAGCCGGCGTTTCGGCACCCCCATTCTGCTCATCGCACTACACTAGAACGGTGGAGGCTTTATGAACAAACTGCACTGGATCACCGCCGCGGCCGGACTGCTGGCCTTCGGTGTCATGCTCGACGCCGATGGAACCAAGATCGTCAACCTGGTTGGCGGAAAGAACGCGTTCATTGACGCGCGAGATCTGAAACCCGGAACCTTTCGCAAGATCACCGCGAACGACCTGCCGAAGCCCTTCGACACCGAATCCAATCGCAACACCAAGCTAGCGGACCGTCCCACCGGTGCGATGCCCGCGGCGCCCGCGGGATTCAAGGTCGAACTATTCATGGAAGGCCTGAAGAATCCGCGCCAGATCCGCATTGCGCCCAACGGCGATTTCTTCCTGACCGAAACCAACGCCGGCGAGATCAAGGTGATCCGCGGCCGTACCGCCGACGGCAAGCCCCAGCAAGTCGAAACCTTCGCCACCGGACTGAAGGGCGTGTTCGGAATCAACTTCTACCCGCCCGGGCCGAATCCGCAATGGGTCTACGCGGGCAACACCGCGTCCGTGGTGCGATACGCTTACAAGAACGGCGACATGAAAGCGTCCGCGCCGCCGCAGACCATCATTCCCGAGCTTCCTACCGGCGGCCACTCCACGCGCGATATCGTTTTTTCGAAGGACGGCAAACAGATGCTGGTCGCGGTCGGCTCCGGCAGTAACGTCGACGATCCCGATACGCACCCCGGCGAAAAGAATCGCGCCAACATCCTCGAATACACGCCCGACGGCAAGTTCGTGCGCGTCTACGCCGGAGGCATTCGTAATCCCGTCGGTCTGGGCGTGAACCCTATCACCGGTGAAGTATGGTGCTCGGTGAACGAACGCGACGCGCTGGGCGACAACCTGGTGCCCGACTACATCACGCACGTCGAACCCGGCGGCTTCTACGGCTGGCCGTGGTATTACATCGGCGGCCACCAGGACCCGCGCCACAACGGCAAGCATCCCGAGCTGAAGGACAAGGTTCTGGTCCCGGATGTGTTGATGGGGCCGCACCAAGCCTCGCTCGGGCTGACGTTCTACGACGGAACCCAGTTCCCAGCCGAATATCGCGGCGATCTGTTCGCGGCCGAGCACGGCTCCTGGAACCGAGCCAACCCGTCCGGCCACGAGGTCGTGCGCGTTCCTTTGGAGAAGGGCCACCCCAGCGGAGTGTTCGAGGACTTCCTGACGTTCTCCGGACCGGATGGCGCCTGGGGCCGCCCGGTGGGAGTCGTGACCGGCAAAGATGGCGCGCTCTACGTGACCGACGACGGCACCAAGATCATCTGGCGGGTGAGTTACGTGGGCAAGTAACGCGTGATGAAGCGCACCACAATCTTCCTGCCGGACGAGTTGTACGAGCGGCTGCGCAGCGAGGCTTTTAGCCGCCGCAAGAGCATAGCGGAACTGATCCGCACTCGTTTGGAGCGGAGCAGCCGGAGTCCCCTCGCTGGGGCCCGATCCCTTCATGCCCCAGGCCTTGATGAACTTCCCGTCTTTGGAAAATTTCACCACGCGAGCGTTGGTGTTGCCCCCGTGCCCGTCGGCCACGAAGATGTCGCCGTTGGCGGCCACCGCCACATCGCATGGACCGTTGAACGTATCGTTGCCGGGCCCGGCGACTCCGGCTTTGCCCAGCGTCATCAGAACCTTCCCGTCCGGGCTGAACTTGATCGCTTGCGAGCCCTTCCCGTTCTTGGCGTCTTGATCGGTCGTCCAGATGTTGCCCTCGCGATCCACCGTGAGCCCGTGCGGTGTGTTGAACATTCCTGCGCCGAAGCTCTTTACGTACTTGCCGGAGTGATCGAACTCCACAATCGGCGGATCCTTGCGATGGAAGATCCACACGTTGCCGTGCGGATCGGGCATCACCGAGATCACCTGCCCCCATTCAATGTTCGAGGGAAGATGGGCCCAGCCTTCGACGGCGTGGAACGGATTCGGTAGATCGTTAGTGGCTTTGGCGTCGCTCTGCGCGCAGACCATCCCCGCGGCAGCGGCTGTAAAAAACGCGAGTGTGAAGTAACGTGGCATGAGCACGATTCTATACCACGCGCGTGTCAGGTGGTCGGGTGCGTCGAAGTCTCAGGGCGCCACCACCGAGACGGGCACAAACTCCAGGCCCGGATGGCCGCCCCGAGCCTCGACCAGCCGGTTCATATCGCCCCAAATCTTCTGAATCTCGGCCGGCGCCGTGTCGGGAACGTGAGCGTCGCGCCAGGTGAAGATATCGACGAAGTACGTCTTGTTGTCCGCTTCCGATCCGCGTATGGTGGTGTGCGGCGCGTCGCGCACGAGCTTCAAATCGTGAGCCGTTTTCCAATGGTTGGCGATCACTCGCTCCAGCTCAGCCTCGGCTCCAGGCTTCGCACGTAGCGTGACCATTACCGTTTCAGGCACTGTTTCCGGTCCTTCGGTGCGTTGCTGCGCGACCGAAGGCTCCCAGCCCCACGAGAGGCAGACTGCAATCGCAGTACATCGGGCGAAACTTCGTCGACAAATCATAATGTTCTCCTTTCACAACGCTGGTGATGGGTTGGTGAAGCTCGTCACCCCGTCGATCCTACCGTCCGGCTTAAATACAAAGACACTCGTTCCGCTCATGCGCTCTTTCCCGTCGCCGCCTGCCGCGGTCCAATCGGCGAGCACCGATCCCTGGCAATGCCGCACCGGTCCTTTTCGTTGCAGCCCCATTCCCGGCATGAACCTCTGAGCCGCGCCCGCATGCGCCGTCAGTTCGTCCAATCCATCGAGCAAGCTGAACCGGTCGCGAAAACAAATTCCCGGTGCGGCGATCTTAGCGAACGTCTCCGCGCGCGACTGGTCGTCGGTGATGGCCCACGCGCCGTACCATGCATCCACTGTGTTGACCGCGTCCGCGTAGGCCTCGTCCGCCACCACGTTGCTGAACAGCGACAACTGAAAGCGCCAGCCTTGCACATGCTGGTCGCGCGGTCCAGCGTCCGCGAACTCGTGCCGCAGGTGGAGCCGCGTGCCGGACTCGTCCGGCTCCAGCCGGATCGTGACGCGAGAACTCCCCGCCGGTATCGGTTTGCCGCTGCCGTAACCGTAGGTGAAAACGATTCGCTCGGGAGGGTGCACGTCCAAAACATCGCCCAGCACTTCGATTCCGTTGGGATGCCGGATGTAAACCTTGCCCCCGGGTTGCGCGTCGATGGTCGAGCCCGCGCCCCACCACTTGGCCCATCGCTCGCTATCAGTGAAGAATCGAAACACCGTCTCGGGGTTCGCCCGAATGACGATGGTGCGGTCCAGATGATGTGGCAATTCCGGCATGTTGCTCTCCTTTTATGTGCGCTTCCCTCTGCCACGCCGCGGCTTCGGCCCGCGACGCGTTTCCTCCAGCCCCGCAGCCAGCTTGAGTTTCCACAACGCGTCGTCCCACATGCGTTCCAGAACCTCGGCAACCGGCCCGAGCGCTTCGCGGCGAACCCTGTAATAACGGTTCCGCTGCTCCGTGCGAGCCTCCAGCAGGCCGGCCTCCAGCAGCGTCCGCAACTGCAGCGAAACCGCCCCGAACGTAACGTCCGGCATAGCGCGATGGATGGCTCCCGCGGACTGCTCCCCGGTCCAGACCAGCCGCAAGATCTCGCGCCTGCGTGGCGAGGCGATCGCTTCGAGTACTGCGGGCTCCATGGAATATAGTTTAGTTATAACTAAAATATTTGTCAAGGGCGATTTTTCCCGCCCCGAAGTGCCGGCCGCGGGCGGGTGAAGGCCTGCCTCCCGTTCCCGCGCGCCGTTTTGAGTATTCTAAATGTTAGTGTTCCGCGGACATCGTCGCAAAGTCCGAATTCTATTCGCCGTCGCCGACCTGGTCTTGCTGGCGGTGGCGTTTGAACTCGCCTACCGGATCCGCAGCCGTCTTGGGCTGGCCCACGAATTCTACATCCTGCCGCCCGTGGTGGCGCTGCTCTTGGGTTTCTCCATGTTGGTGTGGGTCGCGCTGGCTTCTTGGTGGGAGATTTACGATCACATCGACACCGCTCATCCCCGTGTGATCCTGCGAGACGCCTTCCGACAGTGCCTGCTCGGTACCGCTTGCCTGGTGCTGTTTGAATACCTGGGGCGCTTGGACTTGAGCCGTTCCTTTGTGGCCATGTTTGCAGGCTTCACCTGGGTGCTGCTGTGCCTGTTCCGCTTGAACGCCGGACGGCTGGTCGGCGCGATGCGGCGCGAGTTCTCGGCGCCGCATTACGTGATGGTCGTGGGACTAGGGCAAGCCGCGCGGCGCATCGGCCAGCAGCTTGAGGACGCCGCTGCCTACGGGGTCCGGCTCACCGGATTCCTTTCCGATGCCAGCGCCGGCACGCCCACGGAGGTTCAGTTAGACGCGAGTTACCCGGTGCGCCCGCTAGCGGGGCTCCCGGAGTTGCTGCGGAACCACGTGATCGACGAGATCATCTTCGCCGTGGACGATAGCCGCAAACTCGCGGAGCTCGAGGAAATCTTCCTGATGTGCGACGAAGAGGGCGTGCGCACGCGCGTGGCCGTGGATTTCTTCCCGCACGTCAACAGCCGCATCGATCTCGACCGCCTGGGCGCATCCGCGCTGCTGACGTTTTCCGCCGCGCCGCACGATGAACTCCGCCTGATGATCAAGCGCGGTTCCGACATGCTGCTGGCCGGGGCGGCGCTCGTGTTTCTGTTTCCGGTGATGCTGGCGATCGGCCTGATCATCCGGCTGACGTCGCCCGGTCCCGCGATCTTCCGCCAGGAACGCTGCGGGCTGAATGGGCGGCGCTTCATGTTCTACAAATTCCGCTCCATGTGCCTGGACGCCGAGGCGATGCGCGGATCGCTCGAACACCTGAGCCAGCGGCAGCTCGCCCTCAAGATCCCCAACGATCCGCGGCTGACCCCGGTGGGCCGCTGGTTGCGCAAGTTTTCCATCGACGAATGGCCCCAGTTGTGGAACGTGCTCAAGGGCGACATGAGCCTGGTCGGCCCCCGGCCCGCGATCCCCGAAGAGGTGGAGCAGTATCAGCGCTGGCAGCGCCGCCGCCTGCGCATGCGCCCCGGCCTGACTTGCGTGTGGGCTGTAAGCGGGCGCGACGAAGTGGATTTTGAAACCTGGATGCGGATGGACATGCAGTACATCGATAATTGGTCCCTGGCCCTAGACTGGAAAATTCTGCTGCGCACCATTCCGCAGGTCTTGAGTGGCCGCGCAAGCTGAGGAGCGTTTTCCATGCACCTGGTCCCCACCCACGACGAAGTGGTCGCGCTGCTGCGTAAAACGGGCGGCTTGCGCGACGGGCACTTCGAGGACTCCTCCGGCCGCCACTTGAACGAGTACTTGCAAGTCGCGCTCTCCATGCGCCGTTACGACGTCGCCAAGATTCTGAGCGTGGGTTTGAGCCGGCAGGTGCGCGCGCATTCCGACCTCCGCGCGATCATCCCCGAGCTGTCGGTGGTGGCCCCGGCGACGGGCGGCCTGCCTGTGGCTTATGGCGTGTGCGAAGCCCTGCGCGCGCGCCAGGTGTATTGGGCCGAGCGCCAGAATCTGAGGGACCCGCTGCGCTTCCGGCAATACCTGGAAATCGAGAAAGGCGAGAAGGTCTTGCTGGTGGACGACATCTTCCGGAGCGGCGCCAAGATCGCCGCTTTGAAGGATCTGGTGGAAGCGCAGGGCGGGGAAGTAGTGGCCATCGCCGTGGTGATCTATCAGCCCTCGCCGGGCGCCCGGAAGTTCGACCCGCTGCCGTTCTATTATCTGGCGCGGCTGGACGCCACCTACAGCGACCCTACGTCGTGCGAGCAGTGTAAGCGCGGCGTGCCGGTCCAGAAAGTTCGGGAGTAGCTGAATTTCATGAGCGCTACCAAACCTGTGACTGCTTCCGCCTCCGTGTCCGCTTCCCTCCCCGCGTCGATGGGGTCGCGCCAGGAGCTGACCGTCCGCGCCGTGCTGACCTCGCTGGTCGTGGCCGCGCTGATGGGCGCTTCGTATCCCTACATCGTGCTCAAGCTCGGCTATGGACCGAACATCTCGGTGGTCAGCGCGTTTTTCGGCTTCATCATCCTGGGCGTTGTGGGCGCGATGACGGGAGTGCGCGGCACTCGCTGGGAGATCAACCTGGTGCAGACGGCCGGGACCGCGGCCGGGCAGTCGGCGTTCATGTGCATCGTGCTGGCGGCGCTGGATATGCTCAACGCGCGGCCGGAGCTGGGCTTCTCCTTGCACCTCTCCATGTGGCAAACATTTTCGTGGCTTTCGGTTGCTGGATTGATTGGAGTCCTGTTGGCGGTTCCACTGCGCCGGCATTACATCGACGAAGAGGAATTGACGTTCGCCGACGGGCTGGCGGCTGGTGAAGCCCTGCTGGTCCTGGATCAAGGGCCGAAACAAGCGGGTCCGCGCGTGGCCGCGCTGACGGTGGGCATGTTCGCCTCGGGCGTGCTGGCAGTGGTGCGCGACAAGCTGAAACTGTTTCCGGACACGCTGTGGTTCGGCGGGCACGGCGAAGCCTTGCGCATGGGCAGCGAAGTGAGCTTGCTCTCGTTCGGCAGCGGGATGCTGGTGGGACCGCGCATCGCTTTGTCGATGGGACTGGGCATGCTGCTTTCGTGGGTGATCGCGCCGCCGATGCTGGCCGCGCGCGGCATCGTCCCCGACCAATCCTTCGCTCCGGTGCTGCGCTGGGTCATGTGGCCCGCCACCGGATTCATGGTCGCGGGAGGCGTGACCGCGCTGCTGCTCAAGTGGAAGCTGATTGTCAAGACCTTCTCCAACCTTTCCACGAAGCACATCGGTTCCACCGATTTTCCGTTGCGCTACGTGGTCACGGGAACCATCGGACTCTCCGTGGTGCTGTGCGTGCTGCAGAAGTATTCGCTCGGATTTCCGGTGTGGCTGACGTTGGTCTCGCTGGTGTTGAGCTTTTTCCTGATGCTGGTGGGAACGCGGGTGCTCGGCGAGACCAATTGGGCTCCCATCAGCGCGTTGGCGAACCTGATGCAGGCGGTGTTCGCGGTGCTCTCGCCGGGCAGCATGACGGTGAATATGATCGGTTCGGGGATGTCGGGCACGGTGGCGGCCAACGGCGAAACGCTGATGCAGTGCTACAAGACCGGCAAGATCGTGGGATCCAACAACCGCAGCTTGACGATTTTGCAATTAATATCGGTACCCATCGGGGCGCTGGCGGTGGCCGTGGTGTATCCGGCGCTGAAGCTGCGCTATGGCATCGGCGGCAACGGGCTGACGTCGCCCATCAGCGTGAAGTGGGCGGGATTCGCGGAGCTGCTGAATCAGGGTTTCAACAGCCTCCCGCAGGGCTGCTTCACGGCGATGCTGATCGCGGTGGCGCTGGGTATCGCGATTTCGATTTTCGAGCCGCGCTATAGCACCTTCTTGCCGTCACCGACCGCGGTGGGAATCGGGATGCTGATCCCCGGCTCGGCCATGCTGCCGATGGTCGCAGGCGGCGTGTTCCAGTGGGTGTGGGCCAAGGCCAGCCCGAAGACTGAAGAAGTGTACTGCCTGCCCGGGTCGTCGGGACTGATCGCCGGAGAAGCGTTGGTGGTGCTGGTGTTCGCAATTCAGGCGATCTTGGGTTAGCGCGCACCGAGAGACACTACGAGCGAGGCGGCGCAAAACAAAAAGCTTCAAAGAACAAAACGTTCGGGAGCTCCCGGTGCCGAGGTTTTACTTGCATCGACCGCAAGAAGCATGTGTGTATACGTCCGCTTATCAACGACCGGTTCTTAACAACCGGCGGGAATCCATCTCACTTTTACGTTGCACGCCTCGCGACCTAGGATGAGTACCGCGCGCGGTGGATCAAGTTGCTCAGATGGCCGAGCGATTGACCTCTCTCGACTCCAAGATACACGGACTCATCCAAGGAGTTCGATGGCTGGAGACGGTATGTGACACAAACGGAGGGAAATGTAGTCGCGCTTGGGGACGTGATCGCTCTCTAGCTTTCGACGCTGTGGAGGCTTCCTTTTGGCCACGGATGGACACGGATGAGGCCCTCGGCAATCGTTGCGCACGGGGCCTAGGCTTCGGTGCTCGGGTTCGTTTTGTAATTTGGGTCTGGCGCCGGTCGGGAACCGGCCCCACGACGACACGGAACAAACCGACTCGTTAACTGGCGGTCGCCGCCTGGGAGGATTGCGTGGCCAGCAGTGCGGCAAGTTTGATGCCGATCGGCGATCCTAGCCCGGTGCACGGGTCGGGACCGGGTCCAGCCCGGTAGGCGCCGTTGTCCCCCTGCGTGATGTCGTTGAAGCAGAGTTGATTCGACCACAGCTTGGGTGTGATGAAGCCCAGCTTGGTCCCAAAGGCCGCAAACAGACCGGCGTAGAGCGGAGCTACCGCGCTGGTGCCGCCAACGATCGTTTTCTTGCCGTAAACGAGGATGGAATAACCCGTCCGCGGATCGGCGTCCGCGGCCACGTCCGGCACCATCCTTCCCGGTCCATTGGGCGCCCCGGCCTGCCACGGTTGCATCGGGAAAACCGTCGAGTATCCACCGCCCGTGCCTTCGCCGCTGGTCTGGCCGGGATCGTCGTTCCAGACCGTTTCACTGGTCGCGGTCTTGTTGGTTCCACCGCACCCAATCACATGCGGACAGGACGAGGGAGCGTCGACGTTGGCCGGATTGGGCCCGCCGTCACTCGAGTCGTTGTCGCCGGATGCGGCGAACACCACCATGCCGGCTTGGGTGGCCGCCGCGGCTACAGTCTCCATCTGCTGCACCGCGGGCGCGCCCCATAGGGCTTCGTCAGCGCCCCAGGAGATCGAGCACACGTCGCATCCGTCGGCGCTCGCGGCCTGGACTCCGGGAGCGATGTCGTTGGCCCAGTACATGCGAATGTTCGCGGGTTGGCTGGTCGCTATGTAGTACGCGGCCGCGGCCACCTGAATGTCCAAGGCGACTTCGACATCGGCGTCGTTCTTGGGCTTCTGCTTGGTGTTGTTGACCCCGCCCACCGAAACGTCGGTGATGTTCGGCACGGGCTGGCCGATGGACTTGAAGAACGCGTTCATATCGGACTGCGCCCACCCCCCTCCGAGTTCGACAATCGCAATCACTCCGCCACCGGCGAGGCCGGTCGGCCAGTTGTAGGCTGCACAGAGATTGGGTACGGTCCAAGTGCCTGTCTGGCGCTTGGCCGCCTTGAAATAGGGTTTGCAGCTGGGAACTTCATGCTTGCTCATACTTCACCTCATAAATCGAAACATTTACTGGAATGTCCGTTTCGGCGTCCGTGCCTGAAGATCGATTAACGGACTAAATTATCGATAACCGATCGAGGGTCCAGGACGCCACCATTGTTATCGTCGCGATTTCGGTGCGATTGTGTCTGGCTCGGTGGTTATCCTCCTTCTGCCGCAAGCGAAGCGGGCGAGGGTACGCGCGCGCCGGCCCCTTGACGCTTGACTAGTGTTGGCGGCGGGGCGCCGACGGACGCGCGATTCGACTAACGGCAGCGCGGACGGCTGCGTTTTGACAGGCGCAGGGACGCGGACATCCGGGAATCGCGACATGGCTCCGCCCTTCCGATTGAATCGCGCAGGACCAGCGGCAGCAAAGTTCGCGGCAAAGAGCCGCTGGCGAAGTTAAATTCAGCGCCAGTATACGTCCGGTAATGGAACGTGTCAAGGAAATAAGGCCAAAAAAACAGGCCGCCTTAAGACTCCGATTTCATGTCATTAAATGGTAAGCGTAAATCCGATAATTCCCCGCCACGCTGCGTCAATGGCCGGCCGGCGGAGTGAGTGCGGCATAGGTTGAGGCGGGCGCGGGCCGGTGTGTCCGACCTGTGAATCGGGGCGGGTGGCGCGCTGGTATACTTGGCGCTGATGAAATCCGTCTGGTATACCTTCGCTGTGTGTTTTGCGCTCTCTCCGCTGGCGTGCGCTCAAGGCAAACGGCCGGCGCTGCTCGAGGCGCGCTCCGCGGACTGGCCCATGTACAACCGCGACCTTGCCGGGACGCGCTACTCGCCGCTGGCGCAGATCAATACTAAGAACGCCGCCAAACTAACCAAGGCCTGGAGTTTCAAGCTCGATGCGCGGGCCTCGGAAGCCACGCCCATCGTGGTCAATGATGTGATGTACCTGCCGGCGGGCAACAGCATCGTCGCGCTGGAACCGGAGACCGGCAAGGAGATCTGGCGTTACAAGTTGGACAAGGGTGCGCCCTCGCGGCGGGGCGTCACCTACTGGCCCGGCGATCAGAGCAATCCGCCGCGCATCATATTTACTACCGGCCGGTCGATGATGGCGTTGAACGCACGCACCGGCAAAGTCGATCCGGGCTTCGGAAAAGAGGGCGAGGTGGACCTGACGATTCCCTACAACTCCGCTCCGACGCTTTACAACAACACGTTGTTCGTGGGCGCCAATGTGGGCGAGATTCAAGTGCCGAACGCGCCCGGCGATACGCGGGCTTACGATGTCCGCACGGGCAAGAAGGTGTGGGAGTTTCATTCGGTGCCGCGTCCCGGCGAAACCGGCAATGAAAGCTGGGAAAACGGCGGCTGGAAGGACCGCACCGGCGTCAACAATTGGGGATTCTCGATGACCGTCGACATCGCGCGCCACACGCTGTACACCACCTACGGCAGCCCGGCGAGCGATTTTTACGGGGCCGACCGCAAGGGCAACGACCTGTTCGGAAACTCGGTGGTCGCGCTGGACCCGGAGACGGGCAAGATGAAGTGGTTCTTCCAGGCTGTGCATCACGACCTGTGGGATTTCGATCTGCCGCCGGCGCCGGGGCTCATCGACGTGACGGTGAACGGGAAGAAGACGCCGATTCTGGCGCAGACCGGCAAAGTGGGCTACATGTTCATCTTGAATCGCGAGACCGGGCAGCCGGTGTTCGGCGTGAAGGAGACGCCCGTGCCGCAGAGCCAGGTGCCCGGCGAATTCAGCGCGCCCACGCAACCCATTCCGGTAAAGCCGCCGCCTTTCGGGAGAATGTCCTTCAAGATGGAGGATCTGGTGACGGCCGAGGACACCTCCGAGGAGCACGCTAAGGCTTGCCGCGATCTGGTGGAGAAGAGCGGCGGCGTGATGAACGATGGTCCGTTCACCACTTGGGCGTGGCGCGCGCCGAACTCGCAACCCACTTCTTCAGTCATCTTTCCTGGCGCGATCGGCGGGGCGAATTGGGGCGGTACGGCCTCCGATCCGAAGCTCGGGTATGTGTACGTGTTCACGAACGAGTACGCGAGCATCGGCTGGATCGAGAAGCAGCCCGAGGGCGCACCGGTTCCGTATCAGCAGGCTAGCATTCTGGGGAATCCGTTCAATTCTAAATTTTGGTGGCACAGAGTGGACGCGCAGGGGCGCACGCTGGGGGCCAGTTCGTGGCCTTGCCAGAAGCCACCGTGGGGTCGGCTGACCGCGGTGAACGCGGCCACGGGCGAGTTCGCGTGGCAGGTGCGGCTGGGCGTCACCGACGAACTTCCCGAGGGCAAGCGCAACACCGGGCGCATCGGCTTCGGTGGTCCCATCGTCACCGCGGGCGGGCTGGTTTTCATCGGCGCCACTAACGACAAACGCTTCCGCGCGTTTGATTCACGGTCGGGCAAGCTGCTGTGGGAGACCAAGCTCGATTACAGCGCCATCTGCGTGCCGATGACGTATCAGGGCAAGGACGGCAAGCAGTATGTGGCGGTGGTGGCGGGCGACGGCGGCGCTGGCGTTACCGATCCCGCGCAGAGCCGGGATGAATCGTTGGTGGTGTTCGCGCTGCCGTAGAAGAACGTGTCATGCCGGCGCTCGTGCCGACACGGCGTGTTGGCTGCTGCCGCGCCGTGCGTCGAGACGAGTCTCGACGTGGCACGCACGAGTGCGTGCTCAACATTCGCAGGGGACGCTTATGTGCAGCGTGGTGCCGCTGCCTGGTGCGCTGTCGATGTGCAGGGAGCCTTTTAGCAAACGAACGCGCTCGCGAATGCTCACCAGGCCCAGGCCCCGGTGGGGGCGCACAGCTTCCAGGTCGAATCCGGCGCCGTGATCGGAAATGGTGAGATGCAAACAGTCTCCCTCGCGCGCCAGCGAGACCACAGCCTTCTTGACGCCGGAATGCTTGGCGATATTCTGCAAGGCTTCCTGGGTTACACGATAGGCGCACAACGCCACTTCGGGAGGAACCGCGCCCAACTCTTCCGGCTCGACCACCGCAACGTTGATTTTCGTGAGCGCGGTGAATTCGTCGCACAGCTCCCGGAGCGCAGGCGCGAGGCCGGCGTATTCGAGCATCACCGGATGCAGCTGATGGGACAGGTCGCGGATGTTCTGGGCCATATCGGTGAGCATTTTGGCCAACACGCGCGTATCGGTGGAACCGGTCTGGCGGCCGAGCGAGGATAGCGCCAGGGTAAGCGCCGCAATCTGGTTCCCCAGACTGTCGTGCAACTCGCGGGCTACACGCCGCCGTTCCTCCTCCTGCGCGTTAATCATGCGTTCGCTCAGATCGGAAAGTTCCTGTTGCAGGCGGGCCCGCACGCCCACCTCCGCGGCCAAGCGATCGTGGGCGGCTTGCAACTGCTGCTCCGCGCGTTGGCGTTCCGTGATGTCGAACGCCGCGCCGACGTGGCCCAGGAACTCTCCGGATTCGGAAAACCGCGGCACGTACTGCGTCAAAATCCAGCGGTACTCGCCGTCAGAACGGCGGATGCGGGATTCGTTGGCGCCGGCAGTGCGGTTGCGCACGGCTTCCTCAAAAAGTTGCCGGGAGCGGGCCCGATCGCCGGGGTGAACGTACCGCTGGAGATCGCTTCCGAAAGTATCGCTGTCCACGCCGTGAAAGGCCGCGATGGCGCGATTGATGAACATACTCTGGCCGGTGGCCGAAGTCATCCACAGAAACGCCGGAGTGTCGTTGGCGATGGTGCGGAAGTTTTCATGGCTTTCCTTGAGGATGGCCTCGGCGCGCTTCTGTGCGGTGATGTCCTCGACAATGGCGAGTCCTTTGTGGAGGCGTCCGCCGGCCGAAGTCCGGTTGGCGATCATGCGTCCCCATGCGACCTCACCATCGGGTCGCAGGAAACGCAATTCGGCGTCTATGGGCCGTCCCCGATCGAGTTCGGAGACGATCCGCCGGGCCAATTCGCGGTCGTCCGAGTGCACCTTGTCCACAAACGAGGTACGGAACACTTCCTGTTCGGTGCGTCCGACGAAGCGGCAGTAGGCTGCATTCACGCGCACCTTGTGGCCAGCGGCATCGAAGACCACCAGGCCGGCGGGGCTTTGATCGAACAACGCTTCGAACAGCGCGTCGCTTTCCCGCCGGGCCTGCTCGGCCTCTTTGCGCGCGGTGATATCGACCATCACTCCACGCAGGCGCGGGGGTCCCGCGGGTCCGCTCTGCACGGTGATCGCGTCGTGCAACCATACCACGCGCCCATCTTGCGATATCATGCGGTACTCGAAATTGTGGTCGTGCTGTTGGGCCGTTGCGTTCCGGCAGAAATCGATACACCACTGGGCGTCTTCCGGGTGCAGGTGGGAAACCCAGAAGTCCGGTTGCAACCAATCTTCCGCCAGGAATCCCAGGATGCGCTCGGCTTGACGGGATACAAACAGGAACTGAAATGTTTTCGCGTCGGCCTCCCACACGATCCCATCGAGAGTGTTGATGAGCGTGGAGATGGCTTCTTCGCGCCGCGCGATCTCGCGCTCGGCGTTCTTCTGCTCGGTGATGTCCACCGAAACGCCGGACATCTCCACGGGCCGGCCGGAGCCGTCGGCGCGCACCCCGGCGCGTACGTCGATCCAGCGCCAACGGCCGCCGGCGTCGGGCATGCGGCAGCACAAGGCGAAATGGCCCCCGGTTTGAAGCGTCCGCGCGAGCGCGGCTTCGACGGCCGGGCGATCGTCGGGATGGATGGCCGTGAGCCAATCTCGATGGCTGTGCCCCTGCTGGGACGCCCCATCGCCCTCCGGCGGCGACGATAGCGGGTGTACGGACACCCGATCCGCGAGAATGTCCCAGTTCCAGACAATGATGCTGCCGGCCTCAAACGCCAAATGCAGTTGCTGGGAATTCATGGCGATCGGGTCTATGAGGTGAGGACGTTCTTAAGGGGAAACCAGTTTCATCTTGATGGCGTAGTGGATCAGATCGGCGGTGGTCTGGCAACCCAGCACGCTCATCATTTCGTATTTGTGCGATTCCGCGGTGCGCGGGGAGATGTTGAGGATGGCGGCCACCTCTTTCATGGTGCGGCCTTCGGCGATGAGTTGCAGGACCTCGCGCTGGCGCGAAGTCAGACGGTCCGATTCGCCGGTTCCGCCGCTGTTATCGATGAGCAGGCTGAACACGTCCTTGGCGATGAGTGAGGTGACATAAGTCCGCCCCTTGAGCACTTCGTTGATGGCGGTTTCCAGCTCCTCGACGGCCGAGGTCTTTAAAAGGTAGCCCGAGGCGCCGGCCTTAAGCGCTTCGGCGACGAGGTTCGGCTCGGCGTGCATGGTGAGGACCACCAGCTTGACGTGGGGGTTGGCTTTCTTAATCTGGCGGATGGCGTCGAGGCCGTTGAGACCCGGCATGGAGATGTCGGTGACGACCACGTCCGGCAAGAGTTCCGCCGTGGCGGCCACCAGAGCGCGGCCGTCGCCTACCGTGCCAACCAGGTCGAACCGCTGTTTGAGCAAGGCTTCCAAGCCCTGCGAAACAATCGCGTGATCGTCGGCCAATAACACCTTTACGGTAGCCACGGGACCCTCGACTGCGTACACACGATATCACAGCAACCCGGAGGGTCAAGCACCAAGTTTGTGGACCGCCGGCGATACGCACACCGGCGGCTGTGGGCGGTAGTGGTCACTGCTGTTCGCCCTGGCATATGATCGCCAGGCATTCCGAGGAAGTGATGTGGGGAGGAATGGGGATGCCGCGGTCCCGCATCAACTTCTCGATGAACGCCTCGGTGTCCGGATGCGCCAAGGCGGATTGCACGCCCACGCGAACTAAGCCTTCCGCGTATTCGATGGGCAACCAGGTGTGCCCGAACATCGATCCGGAGATGGTGTCGCGGCTTCCGTTGTCGCGGATATCCAGACGTGCGCCGCGGTCCACCAGCAGTTGGATCACTGCGTTTCTTCCCTTGTGGGCAGCGCCATGCAAGGGAGTGCGGCCATCGTTATCGCGAAAATTGGGGTCCAGGCCCAGATCCAGACACATCTTGACGGCTTCCAGATTCTGGGCTTCGGACCACTCGAAGGTCACGCCTTCCACCCAGCCCACGCCGGCCGCGACCATCAGCGCGTTGGTGTTGTTGGAGGTGGCGATGCGGGGATCGGCGCCGCGGGCCAGCAGCAACTTCATGAGTTCCACGTCGCCGGATTGCGCGGCGCGCAGGAACGGAGTGGCGCCATCTTCGTAGAGCCACTGCATGGTGAAGATGGTCCGGGTTTCAGTGCTGTCGCCCTTGCACAGTTGCGGCGTCGATTCCACGCCGCAGACCCGCGCATTGACGTTGGCTCCGTGATCCAGCAGCGTCTTGATCAGGTCCAGATGGTCCATGTCGGGAGCACGCACGGGATAATCGCCGCCCTCGATATTGCGGTTGTCGGTGGCGAGATACAGCGGCGTCCAGCCACCTTTGTTGGCGCGGTTCGGATCGGCGCCGTGATCGAGAAGATAGGAGGCCAGTTGGTAATGCCGGTTCTGAACCGCGGTGAGCAGCGGCGTCCAGCCGTAGCGCGTGGTCTGATTCACGTCGGCTCCGGCTTCGACGAGGACGCGGGCCGAGTCGAGGCTTCCTTGGCGTGCGGCGAAAACCAGCGCGGTGAGTCCGCCGCCGTTGGCGTTTTGCGTGCGGTTGAAGGCGGCGTCCGCGGCGGCGGCATCGGCCGCATTGATGTCGACCGTGACAGCGACGGCCGGGGTTGCTCCCGCACCGGCGGGCGTGGTCGTTGCGACGGGCTTCGCCGGAGCGGCTTCGGGCGGTGCGGCCCGGCCACCGCCCCTGCGTCCCAGGAACGACCCATCGGGAGCGATGCCGTCGTTGATCGCCCGTTGCCTGGGCGTGGGCGCGAGGTACGCGGTTCCGCCTTTCGCGTCGGGATTTGAAGCGGCGCGCAGATCCGCGTCATGCGCGATCAGCAGGCGTACCGCCGCGGGATGATCCTGCTCGGCGGCCCACATCAGAGCCGTCGTTCCGCGCAGTTTTTCCTTGGCGTTCACATTGGCGTTGTGGTCCAGCAGGAATTGCACGGCCGCAGGGTTGCCATTGCGCGCCGCGAACATCAGCGGCGTCTCGCCGTGCGGCCCAGACTCGTTGGGATCGGCGCCCGCCTGGATCAATTTCTGGATCATCGGCGCGCTGCCGTTGATCGCGGCCAGCGACATAGGAGTCGCGCCATCGCGATTGGCCGTTTTGACGTTGGCGCCCGCGGCGATCAGCGCGCCGGCCAGCTCCACGTCGTCGCGATACGCCGCCCACTGGATGGCGGTCGCACCATCGGGTTGCGCGGCGTTGACGTCGGCTTTCTGGCGAATCAGGCTTTGAACCGCGGCCCGGTCTCCTCGCATGGCAGCGTCGGCCACGGGACTGTTGGCTGCGTTTACTACCGGCACACCGGCCGCCAATGCCAGCAAGGCAAGCGCGGAACTTGTGTGCATGAGTTCGCCTCCCGAGTGTAAGAGCTAACTCTCCATTCTACTACGGTGTAACGGAAGTCTCACGCCCGTTAAGATGAAGCATTCGACGCATGGATCATCCCGCCCTCATCGAATTCGAACACATCTCCGTGATGCGCGGGGAGACGATGGCACTGCACGATGTCTCTCTGCGGATCGAACTGGGCGAACACGTGGCGATTCTGGGGCCCAATGGATGCGGTAAGTCGACGCTGATCAAGACCATCACTAAAGAATGTTATCCGCTGTGGCGGGAAGGGTCTTCGGTGCGCATTATGGGCCGCGACATGTGGAACGTGTTTGAGCTGCGCTCGTCGCTGGGAATTGTCTCGGCCGACCTGATGACCACCTGCACGCGTGACGTTACCGGACGCGACATCGTGCTGTCAGGGTTCTTTTCGAGCATTGGATTGTGGCCGCATCAGGAAGTGACACACCCCATGCGGGAGAAGACCGAGCGGGCTATGGAGTTGCTGGAGGTGACGCACCTCGCGGACCGGTTCACCGATGAAATGTCCAGCGGGGAAGCGCGGCGGATGCTGCTGGCGCGGGCTTTGGTGCACGATCCCCGGGCGCTGGTATTGGATGAACCGTCTACCGCGCTGGATCTGTTCGCCCAGCACGAACTGCGCCAGATCCTGCGCAAGCTGGCCGCGAAGGGTATCGGGATCGTCATGGTGACGCATCATCTTTCCGATTTGATTCCGGAGATCGAACGCGTGGTGTTGATGTCCGGAGGACGAATCGCGGCCGACGGCCCTAAGGCGGACATCCTAACGGCGCCTCGGTTATCCGCCCTATTTGGATTGCCTCTGGACCTGGCGGAGCGCGACGGATATTACAACCTGTGGTGAATCGGGGAACAATCTCCCGTGTCGCGCGTTATACTTTTTGACGATAGTGCGTGAGACGGCGATGGTGCGCCGAACGGCGCCCGAGTTAACGGAGGATCCATGAGCCTGCGCGACTTTATCTCCAAGCAGTTCATCGAGAATGTTCAATGGACCGAATCGGAAGAAGACGTTCTGTCCCATCGCTATCCCATGCGCGATATGGAGATCATGAACGGGGCCCGGCTTACAGTTCGCGAATCGCAGGCCTCGGCGTTTGTCAATGAAGGGCGCGTGGCGGATATATTTGGCCCCGGACTTTACACCCTGAACACGCAGACGCTGCCGATTTTGACGGACCTGATGAACTGGGATAAGCGCTTCCAGAGCCCGTTCAAAAGCGATGTTTACTTTTTCTCCACGCGAATCAAGACCAATCAGCGCTGGGGCACGGCGACTCCGATCACCATTCGCGATCGCGAGTTCGGCGCGGTGCGCGTGCGCGGCTACGGGATTTATTCATGGCACGTCGATAACCCGCGCCAGTTTCACGCCAAGGTGAGCGGCACGCGCGAGGAGTATCGCGTAACCGATATCGAAGGGCAACTGCGCAACACCATCATCGGCCGTATGACCGGCACTTTTGCCGAGAGCGGCGTCCCGTTCCTCGACATGGCCGCCAACCAGATGGAGCTGGGCGCCAAGATCGGCGAAGGCCTGAAGGCCATGTTCGCCGATCTGGGGCTGGCGCTGGATAGCTTCGTGGTAGAGAATCTTTCGCTGCCCGAGGAACTGCAGAAGATGCTGGACACGCGCGTCGGCATGAACATGGTGGGCGACATGGGCCGCTATACGCAATTTCAGGTGGCCAATTCGATGCCCATCGCCGCGGCTAACGAAGGCGGCGGCGGGGTGGCGGGTATCGGCGTGGGATTGGGCGCGGGAATGGCGATGGCCCAGCAAATGGTGAACGCGATGCGGCCCGCGGGCGCGGGTCCGGAAGCTCCGCCGCCCATGGCCCCTCCACCGGCGGCGCCACCTGCCGCTCCAACTCCGGCCGCCGGGCCAGCCGCTGGGGGCGGAGGTGCGGGCGCCGCGAATCCCGAGAACAAGTTCTGCGTCGAATGCGGCAAGTCCATTCCACGGCGCTCGAAGTTCTGTCCGGAATGCGGCGGCGCGCAGGCCTGAACCCCTTTTAGCCAATAACGGGGCCGCCGGATTCGGTAATCCGAACTAAACCCCGGCTTTAACCTCCGAAGGCGGAAGCAGCGGCCTCGGCAGGCCCGGATTTAAAGGTCCAAGCCGATTACTTTTTCCTTTGACTCCCAAAAGCGTTTCTGACATACTATTCCGCGTACTTGGAGCCAGTTTTGACCCGGTCCGTTCGCCCGATGATTCCGACGTTGGCCCGTCCGGTGAGTTCGAATCCCTCTCAAGTAACAGTGCGGAACAATTAGGAGCGCGAAGTGAAGAAGCTTTTCGTGGGGAATCTGCCGTATTCGGCAAACGAGACGGATGTGCAGAATTTCTTTGCCGATGCCGGTGTCGCCGTGGATTCAGTAACGGTGATGCGCGACCGTTTTACCGGCCAGGCGCGCGGTTTTGGCTTCGTCGAAATCAACGACGACGCAGCCGCCGTGCGGGCCGTCGACACGTGCCACGGCAGAGATTTGCTGGGCCGCGCGGTGGTGGTCAACGAAGCGCGTCCCATGGCGCCCAGGGAGGGCGGTGGCGGGGGCGGGCGGCCTCCCCGGCGCTAGTCTAGTGCGTCAGGAATAGTAACGAGTATAAATTGGGCCACGTCCTTACAATGGAGGGCGACCTAATGCGAGTAGCGCGGCTCGTCAAGCTGGACCCGGAACAACGAACCGTTTTGGAACAG
>Ga0316363_10000969_pt1 | contig 28744 bp, 30 predicted proteins | sample Sb_taG_3_FD_200459 | JGI IMG/M metagenome (GOLD analysis project Ga0316363, IMG submission 200459) | Peat soil microbial communities from Weissenstadt, Germany - Sb_50d_a_PC metaG (v2) (version 2) | ecosystem: Environmental > Terrestrial > Soil > Wetlands > Peat | place: Germany: Weissenstadt...
CTATGGATATCGGTGAAGCAAGTCAAACAAAAAGTCCTAATTCTGCGCGTGAGTCCCACAAGTTGCGTAAACAATGCTGTTGCTCTCCGTGTGCGCATCACTGTTGATCAACTCCGAGGATTTCTCCAATGCGTATGCATCGAGCACTTTCAGACACCGCGTCAGCTTGGTTGCACGTACACGGGTTCTCGCTTGCAGATTTTTTCCAGGGTATGCTGATTGATTCCGCGACGCATGAATTCTCGTTTGGGAACCTTCGCGATCCGCGCCAGTTGTTCGTCATCTGCAACAGCATTCCCTCTTCGTCTGTACTGGATGGGCGAATGCAAGGCGAACATGATAGGATTACTGTGCTGTGGACGAGGGCTGCAAGCGCGTGCTGTTGATTGCGGCGAGCATCCTAGCCGCTCGCAAACTGGCGCAGTTACAACGGAGGGACGCGCGTCCCGGCGACGCTTGATAACACGATGGCCGCTACAATAACTGGTGTGAGACCTCTGGAGGGGAAGAAGCCCGTAGTCGTCTCCGCAACTGTGACCGTCCCGGCGACCTCCCCGCTTTGGGGCTTATCAATTGCAACCACTGTGACGCCGCCGGGCACTCCGAACTCGACGACAGCGTCCTCGCCTACTCAACGTGCCGTCGCAAGAACAACGCCAAGTCCGGTGATTCGATACGCAGCGGCAGTGCTGACGGGGCAAGACGACGTGCTTGCGTCCATAGCCCCTTGTTTTGACAGCGACAGCGCGAGAATCAAGAAACAAAGGCTCAAGAAAAAAAGAAGACAGTTGGGTTTTGGAGTCATTGGAATTCGCACTCTGCACGACGGGAAATGAAGTTCTCGCCGTAGCTGACGACATGGTCTCTCGCATTAACCAAATCCTAGCCCTCTACTGCAACTTCACTCGATACTTTCGGTTGATTGCATTAGCTGGATTAACGCGAAGGGCGAAGCACTACGCACTGTTCGGGGTTCCCTCCCACGAACACATTACCCGCCTCAACCCTAACAGGTCAGGCAAAAGCGGCTCCAAGAGATAAACCGAGGCCAGGTTCCCCAATATCAACTCGCCGACCTGAATCCGGCTAAGGCCCAGAACACTGAGCGCATCAATGCAAACACAAGCACGACGGGTAGAACCGCAAACGCTGCATACCCTCTAATTTCGTCATCATGCCAACGTTCCCACCGTGAGGGTAGGGCGAACCGGTGTCCATGTGGAACCTCGTATTCATCTCCACCACAATCTCCTCCAGCTAAAACCCACGGCTCCTTATCCGATACTCGGCTGCCTGTCTTGTCGTAGCAGTCCACTTTCTGACCCCGTGTGTCTATCGTAAAACCGGAGGAAAGGTGTACTACCGGCCGCCTGTTGTCAAAATCGGGAGCCACACCTAGGTCATGTGCTGGCGCTTTAGGCCACGAACTGGCGTCCATAGTGGCGAGCGCGATTACGAAGACCACCCAGCATATCGCCGTGACAACGTACAACCGTGTTATCCCGCGTCTCCACTGAATGCTCTTCATCGTCTCCGGGGCTGTCATTTCCGGGAGCCTATATCTCTTTTCTCATCGGCAGGCATTCCGACAGTGGAAGAGGGTTTCTTCGGCGGCTGCTCTTGCAAAGGTGTCCCGTCGGCCCATTGCAATCTAAGTGCGTAGTGTTTGGGTCGTTTCTTCGGAGCAGGTTCAATTCGCGTTCTGAAGACCTCATCGGCTTTCGCTTTGCGGAATTCCTGCATTCCGTTGTACTGCGGGTGCAAGATGACAATTGCACGCGCATAATACGGTTCCAGTTTGTCATTCAGCTTGTAGGTGTCCGATGGACCCTTTTCGATGTCCAGTTTCCAACGTGCGTATTCCCACAAGGAGCCGCAAGAATAGGCAGTAAATCCGCGCCTGATGCGTGCCTCAATTCCCTCAACCAGGAAGTCCAGCACCTCAGGGTGATTGCGGTGAAACTGATGAAACTCTCGCAGTTCCTGGCAGTCCTTAGAATGCGCTACTAGTTCCTCAATCGTGTGCATAATTCACGGCCCGCAGTTTTAACAATAGTCATCACAATCACCCACCGCCAGTCACCACGGTAACCTAAGCAAACCGCGGTCTAACTGCGCTCTGTTCGTTGGTTTAAGAACCGTGCCGTTCCGCGCCGTTCGCACTGCTTCACATCGAAAACACGGTAAAGCGTGCCATCTGCTGCCGTCTAAGTTGTTGTAACTACGTTTTCACGCGGATTCAAGGTCCCTGGCACCTATGAGCCGAGCGTCCTTTCGATGTATCTTTCTGGACTTGGTGAAACATCTACCAGTTTCGCCAGCGTCTGCCAGTGCCTCGGATGCGGGCGATATCCCTCGCGGATGCGGCCACCGTACCAGCGAGACACTGAGATTTGTCGAGCGATAGCACGTGCTGAGGTCGAGGCGAGGAGTGGTTGAATCTTTTCCGAAAAGAATTTCTCTGTCAGCCACGCTGGCTGGTCGGACGACTTCCATGAGTGTTGCGCTAAAGCGTTCTTACGTTGAGTGATCGCACGCTTCAACTGGGCTTCAGGACCATTCGCCGTTTGGCGACCAATCCGCGCGGCATCGAGCATGTTCTTGGTGGCATCCCCAAGGGAGCAGCTGACACAGGTGGTACTGCGGTCTTGAATAGTTTTCCCGCAGCCGGGACAAATATTTTCCCGCCGGGGTGCCTTAATCGCGGATGGTAGTGGCGGTGCACCCTTTGCTTCTCGCTTGAAACGCTGCGTTAGCCGCGTAGGCGGCGCAGACTCACGAGCGAGCCTGGCTGAACTCGACCAGAGCGCACGAGCAATCCACTCCGCGAATGGCGCGACCGCACGAGCCCACATCGGAGCTGTCTGCGAAAGTTGACAAGCGAAGGATGCGGTCAGCCGAGTGTTCCCATTTCCTAGCTCAAGAAACCATTCTCGCTTAAGCGGTTCGCGTGTGATCCAATCAAGCAAGTAAGCGTCCACGCGTGCGCGACTTGGCTCCATCAGGTCGCACGCCAAACTGTCGCGCGCAGTTGTGTCCACATGCAGAACACCCAAGCCTGGGTCTAGTCCCAGACAAGCCGCTGCAAGACGAGCTTCGGATTCCAGCAGGCAATACAGAAAGTTAAGAATTGCGTTTGCGGGATTTGCGGCAAGCCGGGGTGATCCCGTCAGCGGAGAGACCCGCGCTCCGAAGCTCTGCCAATGAGCGGGAATTCGTCCAACCTCATTCTTCGGGAAGTTGACAGGTAGTGTGCTCCACGCCGACCAATAGGATCGGGCGGCTTGTGACTCGATCAACCGGATAGTCGTGATGCTCTCGGCGGCTGGCAATTCCGCCATGAATTGAGCAATCTTGTCAGCGGCAGAGGTGTCCAAGAGTTTGTAACGCGCAACCTGTGCCTGCCCTGCGAGCTTCTGGCTGATTAGTTCTCGCGCGATTCGCAGCGCGGCGCCGGATGAAAGCGCAAGGGCTTGGGCTCGCCGGAGTTTGGCATCCGAAGGGCGGACCGGCCCGGTGACGGCGAGCACCTTACCATCACGTTCAAGCATCGCAAAACTTGCATCCTGATCGGCGAGCCAGCGCAGCGCGGCCAGTGATATGAACCCGTCTGAGCCAATGCAGACCAAACGCCTCAGCCCGTGTCCGACGCGGGCGAGCCTGATCTTGCGGCGCTCCGGCCCGATGCCATCTTCGATTTCCAAGTGGCCGGACTGCATCCGCACCTTGATTCCGAAACCAGTGAGCGTGAGAACGCCACTTCTGCCAATGAGGGATTTACGGGATACGTTGTGTTGCGGTAGGGTGCCTGAAGCTGCCATTGGAGCTCATACCTCCGTGGTAGTTAGGGTCTGTCGGCTGCTTCGAACAGTCCGGCAGGCCCGCTTCCTTCAATGAACTAATTTGGATTCCGCAATTTGTACCTTCGTCTGGTCCGTTGACGTGTGGGCGTAGCCCTGCGCGACTGCACGAACACCTCTTCGGGTCTAAGAGATCCGACCAGATTGATGGCTGTACGTGCTTTAACCCCGAAGAGCGCGCCCGCGAGGGCCCGAGACAGAAACCAGAATTGCTTGTACCGAGTCGAGGGGCGTGCTGACACATCGCAGCGCGGGAAACGGGGATCACGCAACGCATCCACATATTGCTCCGCGAACTCAGACAAATAACCGGGCAGCGTACTGCCTGGAAGCATGGGCCAAGCCGGAAACTGCTCAACATCTTGGAAACCCCCAGGCTCAATCTCGACTGTTCGACTCATGAAGGCTTCTTTACAAATATCGCGCACTCGCTCGGGAGTCGTTTTGGGGTCTAGCAAAGAGTTGATTACCTCCGGCTCACCGGGGAACCTCAGTTCCTCCCTAGCTTCTTCTGCTATACAACGTCGTAACCAATCTCGCGTGACCGGAATCTCGGCATCTTCTATTTCTCGGAGCCTGGTTTCCCTCTGAGCCTGCGCCAACACACCAGCGCGAATCTCATTCCCAATGATCTCCTCGCGGTGCTGTCTCGTTTCTTCCTTTAGTTGAGCATCCGTTTTCCGGTCCAACTCTGCTTCTAACTGCTTCTGCTTTAGCCTATTGATCCGCCATCGGGGCATTCCCTCGGCAATCCTCCGAAAGTCCCAATAGAACTGATGGGCGAACGTGTAGAGCGTTTCTGAGTCTACTTTTGTTGGTCTTCCAGCTCCCATAATTAAAGGGCAAAAGCTATTTTAGATTTCTTGAAGCTCTTAGGTTACATCCTCTATAACTGCCTACAGTATGCACGTTGACTGCTTGTTACGCAAGGGGCAATAACAGGAGGCACCAGGATGCACCGAGATGAAACCGTAGTAGCCGTTGGGATGTCCGAAGCGGCCCGGAGGTTGGGCCTGTCCACTCGCACCGTGGCCACGCTTGTCCTGCGGAACGAGCTTCCGAGCCGAAAGGTGGGCCGCCGGAGAATTATTCCGGTTATGGCATTGGAGGCCTTCGTTAGGAGTGATCACGGGTCTGGCTGCCTCGGGCCAGCTGCAGCTGCTGAAGGAGAAACTGGCAGAACGGCGTAAAAACCATGCCGCACAAACGAAAGCGGCAGGCGGAAACCTCGTCCAGGGGCAGCCGCTCAGCCGCTAAGAACAAAAAACGCTTCAACATTAGTGTCTCGCGTCACGATGCATCGCGCAAGCGCATTACTGCGTTTGAACTCGTGAGACTTCGACGCCAGGGTCTTGCCTGGAGGGATATTGAAAAACAGTCGGGCATCACTCGCCGAACAGCAAAGCTTCTTCTCCCACGTGCTTTTTTCCATGACGAGCGTGGCCAGCTTCAGGTGCGTGGGTATGACCGGTATACCCGCACACTGAAAATCCCCACGGCTAAGCCAGGGGAATTTAGGTGGCTGCGCGCTCGCGGGAGCCGCCAAGCAAGCCTTGTGGGTGCGTGGAACAACGCAGTCAAGGCCGCGGGGCGGGGCGATTTCTCACTTATAGATGCCTTTCCGCGCAATATCTTCATAGACGGAGTGCGTCTCGCAACCTCCCATTACGAGGTTTCACGTATCGCTGCGGCTGCTGCGGAGAGCGATCAGCCGTTCGAGGATCTGTACGCCCTGGCAGGTGCGGTGTAACTGTGCGCAAACGATGCACACTTTGCGACAGGCCAGCCACAGAATGGCATCACGTCGGCGGCCGAAATCACTGCAGTTGGTTTCGTGTTCCGCTGTGCACTCTCCATCATCAGCTGGTAACCAGAGCCTATTACAATGCCGACCCTGACATGATGAAACCGGCGTCGAACCTTGAGCAGCGGATCAAACGCGCTCGTGAAGGATGCCATGTCTTTTTGTGGTTACTGGATCACCCGGAGGTAATTGATCCGGAGAAGATTTTGGGAGGTAACGTATGATTCCTGATCGCTTGCCAATCTTTCTTCGGGCGCACACGGTCAAAGTGCAGAGGCAGCCCAAAGCTCCATCGAAGAAAGATAGCGCGATGCCTCCACGCTGGCCAGAGCGCGCCCTGCTGTTCGACACTGAGACCCGCACTTCCATTGATCAGACGTTGATGTTCGGAGTCTACCGTATCTGCAATCTGATCGACGGACAGTACCGTTGCAGCGAAGAGGGTCTCGTCTATGATGAACGACTTTCCAAACAGGAACTCAACACCATAGGGACTTTCGTGGCAAACAGTTTTCCCGACATCGAGCTGCCTTGCTTCCCGCCCAAGATACGGTTGCGAGTACATCGCTCGTTCCCCGAATTCATGGAACACGTGTTCTTTCCCGCGCTGCGTAAGGGATGGCTGATCGTGGGCTTCAACTTGCCATTCGATCTAAGCCGTCTCAGCCTCGATTGGCGGACGCACAATGGGGGATTCGCCCTCATTTTTTCAAAGACGTGGTGGAGAAAAACTCAATGTTGGGTTGCGAATCCCTATCGGCCGCCGATCATCCTCGAAGCGAAAGACGCGCGGACAGTATTCATGTCTCGTGGCTCAACGAAACGTCCGGCGGAATGGCCGAACGAAGCCAGACTCCTCGACATCGGAACATTGTTATTTTCGCTGTTCGATCAACATTGCAGTCTGCGCGATTGGTGGTGCCGGATATATTCCTCGATCATGTGCCCGTACGTGAGAGGGTGAAAACCAGGATCGTCCATCCGGTAACGTCGATATCGGCCGCGCCGATCCCGATTGTGAATATCGACACCTTCGAGACTGCGCCACTCGTCTTGCTTGCTCGAAAATGGCACAATCACCATGGGTTTGTGATCGGGTTTGTTATCAAAATCGAAATCGAATGAGTACGCCTCGGAAGTCATCACCATGAACATGAAATTGTGGGGACGTGCACCCTCCCACATCTCCAGCATCTTGAACACGTTCCAAGTCGATACGGAGAAGCGCATCATCTCCGGAAGTGAAGCCCAATCCGGTCGTGTGCGTTCTAATCCCAGAAATTCGCGCACGATGTAATCCCACATCTCGTAAACCCACAGTGGCGCGTCTTTTCTCCAATTTCCCGGGTTGTCTTTTGGGGGATAGAGAAAGCCGATTCCGTGCGCTTTGGGATTGACGATTTTTGTATCTGTTAATTTCCCGCGTCTGTTCAATACCTTTTCAAGTAGCGCGTATCTTTTGGCTGCTATGCCCACACCCCACAACTGCCGACGCACCTTTTTCTTCGCGTTGCAGTTGCATCCGCGCACCTCACAAACTCCGGCTTCATCATGCTCGGTTTTGAGTTCATGCGAACATTTGCACACGTAATTGTCATCTGTGAGATTCAGTAGGTCCTGCACTACGTCCGGGTCGTACGGATTGAGCGCCTGGAACTTGGCAGTAATTCGGTCAACGTCATCCCAGGTCAAAATACGTTTACCCTGCGCGCCGGGGGTACGCAGCGTGCCGCCATTCTTCGATGCCACAATCGCCAAACTGTCGGTGTCGCAGTATAGATATGTTCCTCCGGCTCGCGTCACTTCGACCTCTAGCATCGCGAGCAAAAGCCTTCCGGCGGACGTGATGAGAGTTGCCAGGTAGGGCGCGAGCCACTTTCCCCGTTTTTCGATTACGCAGGAAGAATCAGGGAAACACTCATCACCGGAGAACACCATCACGCGCCTGGGTTGCTTGAAATGCTCTGGAATCAACTCCACAAAGAACCCGTAGATCGAATTGGCCAGGATCTTCAACCAGTAGTAGAGATCGGCATCATCCTTGTTGCGTTTGCGTTCCTCGATAATCTTTGTGAAGAGGTCAACCGAATCATCATTAGGATCAATCAGGACTTTGCCGCGTAGTCTTACGGCTCTCATCCCCGGCTGCTTTCCGGAGGGCACAATGCGGAATGCCTGTTGAATCTTGGGAATCTTGCCGGGTTGCTGAACCACTGCGGCCACGAGGTCGGGGCCAGCCATGTAGACGGGTTCGGGATGAGCTGGGTTCGGATGCAAGTAGTTGTTGCCGATGTTATGGGTCACACCATCGTAGACAGTCCGGATGGGCAGGATGTCCCCATCAGGCAATACGCGGGCCACAAAGTTGAGATTGCGCCATGTGTCACGCCGGAAGCATCTTTCCATAGTGATAGTCGCAACGAGGCGCTTTACGTTTTCCGTATCATCGACAAAGTCCAAACGCTCAGCCGTCAAGAATTTAAACAGCCCAAGGTTTGCACAACAGGATGGATACTCGGAGGTGTAATCAACAGGGGCCACGGGCACAACTTCGTGGCGGATTCGGCATTCGGAGCGACCGCCGTAGTAGCTCTGCATCCAACACCCAAGCTTTTCGTTGGGCACCTTGAACTTGACCTCAGGTCGTTCGATCCCCATTGCCTTCAGGTACGCTTTGGCAATACTCGCAGGTGAATAGGCATTCCAAGGCTTCAAATCTAGATCGGCATGCCTGTCAAATTCCTGCTTACAGGCGTTCAGCAATGCAATCGTGCAGCGGACATCCTGACGGCAGTGTTCAATTTCCTCAGGTGTGACTCCGCCACTCGGATCATGATCATCTTTCTGGGGTAGGTTCTGCCCTTTGAAAGGACCGCCTTTGTTGTCACAGGCAGTCCTAAGCGAGTGCGACTTGTTGTAAAGCACCCAGAGCAAGGTCCGAAGGTCGAGAAAGTGGATGTTTCTACCTGCGTCCTTCCACTCGTGTTGATTCTTCTTCCAAGGTCGCCACAGCTTGATTATCTGTTTCTTGCTGTCTATTGGTGTGATCAGGATGCGGGGATAATTGCAATTTTCGGGGCCGTCGGCATATTGCATCAGCACGAGCGACCATTCGCCCTTATTCCCGTCCGTCCAGTCCAGGGTGATCCGCGTGAGATCGTAGCCGAGATTAAAGCCGACCACCATGGAACCGTCTCGCTTCAGCGCGGGCCAGAGTACCTTCTCCATGAACTGGGTGCGCGAGTAAAGCGGGAAGCGGGGAGGAAATGACGGTACATCGGAGACCGCCGTCTCCGTGTAAGTTTTGAGAACTTTGAGATCTTTCACGGGCAGGTCGTCAGCATGGAAAATCCCCTCTTCGATGACCTCATATTTCTGTCCGACTAGCTTGCTGCAGCGCCGCCATACGCCAAAGGTGAGTGACTGATCTACTGTGACCCGGCTTTCGGTATCGAACGCGAGGATGTCCGGCCACTTGGGTTCGCCCAGGGCATTGTTCTCCCCTTCGGTATTGGCGGTCTTTTTCTTCTTTTTCTTTCTCTCTATCGGTACGGCAAGAGCGCGCAAAAAGAGATCGTGAGTCTCAATCATTTCCAATCCCTCATTTCGAGTTGCCCTCTAGTGCTTTTTCTTTCTCGATGTCTGAAGCAATTTCCTTTTCGAGCATGTCAAGCAGCATCCACATGAACAGAACCGTCATCTTCAGGGCACGGATGAGCCTGTGAAAGCGATTCGGAGTGGAGCGTAGATCAATTCCGGCAGCCCGCTGTCTCGCATGGAAAATTACTTGACACCTGGCGCAGAGCGACATGGTGAACCATGCAATGAAATTCTGCCCCCCGACGTGATGCTGCGTCACATCACAGGTGCTACCGCAGAGATTGCACCGTCTCATGCGGCACCCCCGAAGTACGGGATGACCTGTTCACTACCGAAATGTTCGGGGAGATTGTCTTGCTCGCCCAACCTCCGAAGGGTTTTCGGGTCGGTCAGAAGCTCGTACCCTTGGACCGTTACGCCTCGCCATTTATCAAGCGCAGTAAGATCGCCTCTTTGAAAACGGAAGACATCGTTGCGGAAACGTGCAATCTCGTTCCTGGCCTTTGAGCCTTCGATTTTGATTATGATTGGACCACTCGGGCCGGGAACTTCCATCCGGCGGACATAACGATCAGCGATGGCGCGGATTCTGCCGTTCCTGTCCTTTTTGAATGCCTTGGGTATGTATTTCCAAAAGTCGCGGGTCGTGACGCCTCGGCCCTCTGCAGCTTGCGAAGCCGTGAGCTTGTGGTCGCGCAACATATCCGCATGCGCCGCCAGTGCATCCCCACGTTTCCTTAGCTCCGCCGGAGAGAGTAACCATGGGCGAGGCGCGCGATAGTGCTTAGAAACTGCGGCCGTGGCACGAGCAATTTCACCCGCGCGCGCAGATCGCGCTAAACTTGAGTTGATTGGTTTAGTTTTTCTGGCCCCCGGTAGCCTGGCGCGGCGAGCCTGGGACCTTCTTTTTGACGGCATTGGCTCACCCCGCGCTCATGCTGTTTCCCTCAAAGCTGCTGCTCTAGTGCGACCAGGCCCATGGTTGGCTTGTACGAAAGCCTCCAAAGCCACAACGGGGATAATCCGTCGGCGACCTACCTTGCGGCTTGGTAGCTCCCGCCGCAGAACAAGAGTCGCTACTGTTCGAGCGGACAGCCCCAACCGCCGGGCTGCCTCAACCATCCCCACCGCAAGCACAGTTTCATCTCGGTGCATCTTCGAGCCTCCTATTTATTGCCCTTGCAGTGGCTAACCAGCAAGGCGCATAATATAGTTGTGTTGTACGGGATGATGACAATCACGGTCAATGATAGAGAAGCAGTTTTTGCCCTTTAATTATGGGAGCCGGTAGACCACAAAAAGCCGACCCTGGATCGGTCTACGCGTTCGCGCACCAGTTTTATTGGGATTTCCGGAGGATCGCCGAGGGGAATCTTCGGTGGACACTGGACAGGGTAAAGCTTCGACAGTCGACCATCGAGCTTGAGAACTTGAACATCCCCGCAGAGGCAGCCAAGAAAGCTGAGGAAGAAATTCAAGCTGGTCTCTTAGAAGCATCCAAAAAGCAGGAACGGTGCCGGGAGCTGGAGGATCAACTCTCCTCAACACGGCCACTGTGGTCCCGTATCGTAAGAGAGGATGCTATGAAGGAAGTCAGGATACCGGGTGAACCCGGAGTCCTTAAGGAATTGCTGGACCCGGCAACGACTCCGGAGCGGATACGAGAGGTCTGCAGAGAAGCAGTCATGACTAGGAAGGTTGAAGTTGAACCCGGCGTGCAGAAGGAAATAGAAGTAGAGGCCTGGCCCATTCCTCCAGGCAGTCCATTTCCCACATATTTGTCTCAGTACGCAGAACAGTACGTTGCTGCCTTGCACGACCCGCGTTTCCCTCGCTGTAATGTTTCAATCCGCCCGTCGACCCGACTGAAGCAATTCTGGTTTCTATCTCGCGCCCTCGCGGGTGCGCTTTTCGGGGTTACCACACGCACAGCCATCAATCTGGTCGGCTCCCTCCGACCCGAAGAGATTTTCGAAGAATCTCGGGATGCAAAACCGGCACGCAAACGGGTGAGGCGAAAATACAAATCGCGGCCCGCAAGCTAAGCTTCTTGAAGTAAAACGGGCCTGCCGACTGTTAGTAGCAGCCGACAAGCCCTGACCACCACAGGAGGCATTACTCCAATGGCAGCTTCGCCCACGCTACCGCACTCGCACGCCCTCCGCAAATCTGGCGTCCTGGTCTTGAATGGCTATGGCATCCGCGTCCAGGTGAACGCCGGTCATTTGCTCTTGCATGATGGGATAGCCGACGACCGCTGCACCATCCGCCTGCCCCGTGTAAACCATGGTCTGAAAAGGTTGGTGCTGATCGGGAGCGACGGTTTCATTACGCTAGAAGCCCTGCGCTGGCTGGCTGATCAGGACGCGAGTTTCGTGATGCTTGACCGCAGAGGCAAGGTGCTTGCCGTTACTGGTCCTGTTTCTCCATCGGATGCCAAGCTCCGCCGAGCACAGGCGCTCGCAATCGGCAACGGGACGGCGCTCAAGATTTCCAAGGAACTCATCTCCCAAAAGCTCGCCGGGCAGGAGCTACTCGTGCGGGATATGCTGCATGATTCCGCGGCAGCAGACGCAATTGCTCGATTCAAGGATGAACTACAAAGCGCGGAAGGTATAGAAGTCGTGCGGCTGATCGAAGCGCAGGCTGCGCGCTGCTATTGGCAATCGTGGGCTAACATACCGATTCACTGGCCGCGCAAGGACGAGCGCCGTGTGCCGGAACATTGGAAGCGATTTGGTTCCCGCATCTCACCCTTGACCCACAGTCCACGCCTTGCGGCCAACCCGCCGAATGCCTTGAGCAACCTGATCTATTCGATCCTGGAGGCGGAATCGAGACTAGCTGCATCGGCGATGGGCCTTGATCCCGGCATCGGCTTGCTCCACGTGGACACCCCCAACAGGGATTCTCTCGCCTGTGACATCATGGAGCCGATACGCGCGAAGTGTGATGCCTTTGTTCTTGATTGGCTTCAGCGAGAGCCGCTCCGCCGCTCCGACTTTTGGGAGGACCGTAATGGGAACTGCCGCATTGCGTCACCGTTGGCCATCAAGCTCTGCGAGACTTCGGACACGTGGCGCAAACTAGTAGCTCCGGTAGCAGAATATGTCGCGCAAGAGATTTGGTCCTCCGCGTCCAAACCAAGTTCCGTATCCAAGATTGCTCGACAATTGATCGCAACTCGCCTTACGCAGCGCTACAAACGCGAAGCAAAAGGTGGCGACCTACCAAAAGTTGGCCAGCCTAAACCCGAACATGTTTGCAGCGATTGCGGAGTCAAGATTCCAGTCGATGGGCAGCGCTGCTGGAAATGCTCAAAGCGGGTTACGGGTGTCAACTTCAAAGCCGGGCGTAAGTGCGCACAGCAACCGGAGCACCTAGCAAAGCGGGCAGCCACCATGCGGCGGCACAAGCAGGCCATTCGAAATTGGAAACCCTCAGACCTCCCGGCGTGGCTCACCCGCGATGTCTACCTAAAGCGGATTCAGCCCGCGCTTGCCAGCGTCGCGAAGGCGCAAATCGGCGCCCTGCTGGGCGTAAGCGAGCCGTACTCATCGGACATTCAGGCGGGCAGGCGTATTCCGCATCCGAGGCACTGGCAGGCGCTGGCCCAACTGGTCGGTCTTCCGCCTGGCGGTGCTCATTGACCCCATGATGAGTGTAAACGGGATTTTGCAACATTTGAGCAAGGCCACTGACTTACGGTGAACGAGGAAGGCCCCTTCCCACTTCAATAATCATGTAGGGTCCTGTTGGAAATTCGCGTCCATCCGCCTCGATCACAAACCTCACCATCTCGCCTTTTAGCTTACCGCGAGCCGCCGTGGCTTCGGACCCTATCGAGAGAGTCTGACCGGGCCAAAGTCGCTTGTCCACCAGTTTGGATTGTGCGATCCCTAGAGGGTATGGGCGACAATAGGTTCCCGCCGTATCAAAGAGCGTTTTCCAACTGTGCGTTCCCGTGTCCAACTGCTCAAGTCTATACGGGACGCTCACTCCATGAGCGCCTGCGTCCGAAACAAATTCACATCTCTCGATTGTCGCTGGGAAGAGCCCGAAGTTTGTAAGGTGCGCATCAATGAGTTGCGTGATGCCCGGTATTCCAGTGTCGCCGTCGGAGACGGTCACATCAGCGTGCAGTCCAAGCGAGACGAAGTGGCCATATTGCGAGTGATGGTGAATTTGCAGGGCTCCGAGCGCAAGTACGAGAAACGAAAACACGGCAACCAAAGTCAAGGTCACGGGCCGCATTCTAAGAGCACGTTGCATAGCAGATCATGATAGACCCGACTCGATGACCCAACCAACGCAGCAGCTTGTGTTTAGCAGGACAATTGACGAAATCAGGCGATTACACGTTTTGACGGTCAATGAGTGATAACGGGATTTTGCGCCAACCCACGCCCTAATTTCCGTCAGGGCATTTGCAGGGAGTCGGAGGCGGTGGTGGCGGCGGTGGCGCTACTAGGAACGTATTCAACTGCGCAGTTGGAAGCTCGTAGAGGCCGCCGACCCTCAACCAGCAATACAACGCGAGCGCAGCCACCGGAATGCCGATCAGCAACGAGACTGCAAGTTTCCTCGAAGGTAGATGAAGCGGCTCGATTGCCTTCCGGGCTATGAAGAACCTTCCCATCGGCAGCGCCAATCCCACGACCATGATCAAAAACATCAGGATCGACCTGACCATCTGTGTGGTCATTCCCGATCCTGAAATCGCGTTGTAAAGAAACTCAGGGAACGTAAGCATGAGTTCCCCACGTGCCAGCGCTCCAACAAGGGGACGGATGAAAACTGGAAACGCCCAGAACCACACGATGACAAACATCACGAACCACGCAAGGAGAGAGCGCTTCGCATAGCCCGCGCTTCTCGCTCTACCAGCTAGCCCCGCGCCTCGCGCGGGCGGGCGGGCCCGGCGGGCTGGGTGTTCCAGCGGGCGGGTTCGGGGTTCCTGGGAGCGCGCGGGCGGGGGCGGCCAGGTCAAAATCGGGGGGTATGGCCGTCCATCCGGCGCTGTGGTATTACGGTGCCCCGAGTGACCCCGCTGGGTGGGGGGTGGAGCCGTTTTTCCCGTAGCCACATCCTACCCGAACCAGTATTGACGCCATCCCCCTCAGCCCCTAACATTCCTCTAACGCATGATTGGCGAAACCGTATCCCATTACCGCATTCTCGAGCAGCTGGGCGGCGGTGGAATGGGAGTCGTCTACAAGGCCGAGGACACCGAACTTGGCCGCTTCGTCGCCCTGAAATTCCTGCCCCACGACCTGGCCAAAGATCCTCAGGCGCTGGAGCGCTTCCGGCGCGAGGCGCGGGCCGCGTCTTCGCTGAACCATCCCAACATCTGCACCATCTACGAAATCGGCAAGAGCGGCGAGCGCATGTTCATCGCCATGGAGTTCCTCGACGGTGCAACGCTCAAGCACCGCATCAACGCCCAACCGCTCGACAAGGAAGTGCTCCTGACGCTGGCGGTCGAGATTGCCGACGCGCTCGATGCGGCGCACTCCAAAGGCATCATTCATCGCGACATCAAGCCCGCGAACATCTTCGTGACCGAGCGCGGTCACGCCAAAATTCTGGACTTCGGCCTCGCGAAGGTTGACGTCGGAAACTCCACTTCCACTTCGGGTAACACGCAAACCCTCGACCGCGCGCAGTTGACCAGTCCCGGCTCGACCCTGGGTACGGTCGCCTATATGTCTCCGGAACAGGCGCGCGCCAAGGAACTGGACGCCCGCAGCGATCTGTTCTCCTTCGGCGTGGCGCTCTACGAGATGGCGACCGGAATCCTGCCCTTTCGCGGAGAGAGTTCTGCTGTCATCTTCAAAGCGATTCTCGATGCCCAGCCCGCTCCGGCCCTGCGGCTGAACCCGGATTTGCCTCCGGAGTTGGACCGCATCATCAACAAGGCCCTCGAAAAAGACCGCGATCTGCGCTACCAGAACGCTGCTGACCTGCGCGCCGATTTATCGCGACTGAAGCGCGATTTGGACTCCGGACGGTCTTCTCCTGCGGAAGTCGTCGAAGCACCGGAAAAGATGTCATCCGCCAAAGTGCCCGCCGCTGGAGGTTCGCGCTGGCCTCTCTGGGCCGGCCTCGCCGCACTGCTGGTCGTGATTGCCGTCGGAGCTTCCTGGCTGCGGCCAAAGACCGGGGCCAACAACGTTTCTTCCATCGCGGTTCTGCCTTTCGTAAACGCCACCGCCGACCCGAACAATGAATACCTCAGCGACGGCTTGACGGAGAGCTTGATCAGTACCCTCTCCCAGCTTCCGGGCATGAAGGTCATGGCGCGGAGCACGGTGTTCCGCTTCAAGAACAGCCAGGACGATCCGCAGAAGGTCGGGCAAACGCTGCAAGTTGCTGCCGTGCTGACCGGGCGCATCACGCAGCATGGGGACGAACTCGGCATTCACGCCGAACTCGTCAATTCCGCCGACGGCAGCGAGATTTGGGGCGCGCAGTACACGCGCAAGCAGGCGGACATCACGCAGGTGCAAAGCGACATCACGCGTGACGTGTCCAAAAGCCTGCACGTGCAACTGAGCGGCGAGGAGCAGCAGAAACTGGGCAAGGCCGGAACCAGCAACCCGGAAGCCTACCGCCTCTATCTGGAGGGCCGCCAGCAATGGGCCGGACGCACGCAGCAGGGCCTGAAGAAGAGCATCGAGTTGTTCCAACAGGCGATCGCCGCTGATCCTAACTACGCCCTCGCTTATGCCGGACTGGCCGATACCTATAACGTGGCCCCAAGCTATGACATCGGGATTGGCTCAAAGCAGGCGATTGCGCTTTCCGATGACGCCTCGCGCAAGGCCGTGCAACTGGACGGTTCTATTTCCGAAACGCACAATTCGCGTGCCGCCGCGTTGGCGTCTGATTGGCGCTGGAGTGAGGCCGAGACCGAATTCCGGCGCGCCATCGAGATCAATCCCAACAATGCCCATGCGCATTATTTCTATGCCTTCCTGGTGTTAGTGCCCGAAAACCGTGCGGACGAGGCTCTTGCAGAATTTCGCACGGCGCTTTCGCTGGATCCGCTCTCCCCAATCGTTAACACAAATTACGGCTGGACCCTGATGGTGGCGCATCGGTATGAAGAATCCTTAGCCCAATTCCAAAAAGTGATAAAGCAGGATCCGAACTTTGGGCCCGCGCATTTCAAATTTTCACACCTGTTGGCCACTATGGGTCGCTATGCAGAGGCGGTGGGCGAGATGCAGAAGTTGGAGGAGCTCCTCGGGCATGTGTCGGTGACTCCTGACGCCAACGGGTATTGCACGTTGAATCAGGCAATCACCGGAGCCGACAGAATGCCATCGTCAGCCCTGGCCTGCGCGACCACCAACCGCGAAGTTGCGCTCCGGGCGATGGAGTCCGGGTCTGAAAACGGAGATCTGGTCGGGGAGTTTATGCGTGGCCCGGAGTTTGACCCGTTGCGTTCCGATCCGCGCTATATCGAAACCATGCGGAAAATCGGGCTGAACCCATAGAAAGAATCGAGTTTCCTACCGCGCCGCCGCCACACTTTGTGAGACGAACCGCAACCCCGCCGCCAGGCAAAGCCCCAATCTCCGCGGTGTAACGGTAAAACAACTGCAGCCCTTCCAGGCATCCGGCGTCGAGTTGGTAGTAGATATTCTCGGTCAGATAACTGCGGACTTCCGTCTCGCTGAGCCCAGGCGCGGCGCCCATTCTTGGGCGATCTGATTTAGACTGGCCGACTCCAGTCCATGATCGCGCGATTCGCCAAAAAACGCCGCCAGATCGAGCGAAGGATCCGCCTCGCCCAGGGCCTGCTCCCGCACCGCACAATCCCAACTTAATCGCTCGACATTTTCGCCGGGGTGGCCGGATTTCTCACCCCTCTATAGCTATCCCAGTCAAACGGGCCTATCCTGGCCACAGCGCCGGCCAAGTTCGATTCGCCTAGGGAGCGCTATGCCCCTTGCATTGCATCACGCCCAGATAGGCGCTCCACGGGCCTACTGCGTCACGATACTGGTGAGCCATGACGCGGGCGAGTTGATGCAAATGATTGAGGTCGTGAACGGCCCAGGTTGCGAGAAGTTCCGACAGCGTCACCACTCCCAACGCTGGATGCCTTCCGCGCCGGGCCAGGTCCCCCGGCTTTAAATTCAGCGCCTCGAGCGCAACCAGATTTTCTTTTCGCAGGCGGGCGAACTCATCGAGGAGTTGCTCCAGCGACTTGCCTTGGCTCTCTCTGGACTGCGCAAAGCGGTCGAAGGGATCAAAGGGCTTCGCTTCGCCGTTCTCCAGAATGATCCGCAGGCGCGGCATCCAGTCGGTGCGCTCGCCGACGATCAGGTGGCCGACGATGTCGAACGCGCTCCATGTGTCTGCCCCCAGGCTGCCGCGTCCTTCGTTGCGGAGCACCCAGGTGTCGGGCAGGCCGCGCAGCAGCGCATTCAGGGTTGCAGGAGTGCGGGAGAGAACGGCGATGGCTTCGGACAGGTCGAATTCCGCCAAGCTTGGCATGCCTACGTAGATGCATGCCTGGCACTTTGGACTCAAGCGACGTGGAGGGATGACGACCTACGCTGAAAGAACTTATTTCTTCTTGCCCAACTTGCGCGAAATTTCCGCGACGATCTGGGGCCGAAGGTCAGCCAGCACACTGTCCACGATGCTGGCTATCTCGGCCGGGTCGGACTCGGCTGAGTTGGAATCAGCTTCGACGGGAGCCGTCTCAGGGGCTTTTTCCGCGCCCGCGGCAACAGCCATGGCGGCCTCGTCCTTAGGGGTGTGCGGTTCTTCAGCTTCTGTCTTTGGCGGCTCCGGCGATGGCTTGGCCTTGGCATCTCCGGACTCGCGGATCTTGCGCCAACTCGCCCACGCGGCCGCTGTGGCCGCCGCTGTTTCCGATTCATTTTCCGCCGTATCTTTCTTGCCGCCAGCATCAGATTCAACGGGCACCGGGGCCTCGGCGATTTCTGAAACCTGGCTGGCGGAAATCGGCTGTGCCAGCATTTCATTCACGAAGTCTGGTGCGGGTATTTCGGGCTGCTGCGGAATCCCTTTGGTAGCTTCTTCTCCAGCAGCAGGGGCGGAAGGCGCGGCTTCTGCCTGCGGCTCTTCCTGAACGGGATCAGCAAAAACCGGTTCAGGCACTACCATCTCTTTGGCCACTTCTTCTTTGGCCACTTCCACCACCGGAGCAGCGGCTTCGTTGCCGGGCGTCTCTTCCGCCTTTGCCTCGCCGACCGGCGGCACCTCGTTCGATGTCACCTCGGACACGGCTTGAGCGACGGATTCGGTGGCCTCGGCGACAGCAGGTTCCGGCTCTGGGGCGAACGGCGGATGCACCGGGCTGACTGAGGCCGTCACGGTTTCAAATTGCTTGACCACAGCGCTGAATGCTTCCGGCACAACGCTGGCCGCAGCACTCGCCGCAGCACTCATGGATTGCGCCACTTCTGGCAACGGAGTCACCGACTCAGGCGTCAGCGGTTCTGCCACCGGCGTTTCGGGAGACGAGAAGGTTTCCACTACAGCAGGCTGATTCCCTGAGAAAGCCGCAACTGGCGCAGCCAGCGCTGCCTCCGCCACGGCAAGAGTCTTCTGCATCTCCTGTTCGAGGAAAATCCCAGTCTCCTCGGGGAGAAGCGCGACCGGCACAGCGATCCAGCGGGACCGAACTCCCGCGAATTCTCCAGCGGCGATTGCGGCCATGGTCACGGGCTCGTCCGCGGTGGCGTGGCCCCACGAACCATTGCCCGAAGCTGGTTCTTGTTCCCGCAAACCCGGTTCCCGCGACATGTAGGCAAGCTGTGCGTCAATCGGGGTCACCTCATCCGCGAGGCTCAGCTCAGTCAGACCCGCAGCTTTCGGCAGTTCCTCCGCGCGATCTTCTCCGCGAGCTTCCGCCGAAGCATCCGCCTCTTTCTTAGGCTCCTCAGCGATAGCCTCGAACGCGGGCGATGCCATGACTTCTGCGGGCAGCTGGGCGGCAGGCTGCGCTCCCACTTGCTCTTCGACCGTATATTCCCCATCGGTTTTCGGATCGATTTCCGCGGCTGTGGCCTGAGACGCAGGGCTTTCGATCATCGTTCCCTTGATCTGGGCAGCCGCGGCCGCCAAGGCAGCGATCTCTTCCGGGGTAACATCCTTGGGCAAGCCCTGATGGGCCAGCGCTCCAAGATCAACGCGCGAGTTCTCCGGCTTGACTTCCTGGGACACAGGCGACGGCTTGGACTCCACCGTCGTACGCAGATCCTTATTCACCGGGTTGTAGATCGCAGGATCGTCAACATCGGTCTCCTGCGGGGTGGTTCCCTTCTTCTTCCCAGACGGAAAGGCAATGCGATTTTTCCAGCCTGAGTCCTCTTCCACGGCAACGGCAGGGTCGCGGCGGCCTTCCTCGACGGCCGCAATGGCACGGGCGAAACGGCCCGGCTTCGAGGCCTCGGCTCGGGGCACAATTTTGTCTTCCAGTTTGCTCAGGGCGCTCAACAGTTCACTGGCTTCAAAAGGCTTGACGATGTAGCCTTCGGCGCGCACGCGCTTGGCTTCTTCCGGCTTGAACGGTTCCAGCTTCCCCACCGTCAACAGAATTGGAATCCGCGCCGTCTCGCTGGCTTCCTTGAGGCGTTGGCACACCTCCAGCCCGCTATACCCGGGCATATACACGTCCAGGATAATGAGGTCGGGTTTCCCCTCGGCGATCTTCTTCAGTGCGGCAGAACCGTTGTTGACAGTGAGAACCTCGTAGCCAGCATCCGCGAGGATCTTCCGCCCCATGTTCTGGGCGGTCACGCTGTCGTCGGCGAGCAGTATCTTCCTGGCCAAAGGTTTCCTCTGATGCGGGGAGATATCGCGAAGGTAACCCGGCTCACAAGCTAAGTCAATGATGCAGAAGGGAAGTAACAGGTTACCAGCGGACAACAACTACCGGAAACGACCGAACCCGGGCCAGACTGGGACTGCCCCTGAAATGGTCTTGTTCAGACACACGAAACCACCCGATGAGAGATGCGGATGCGGCGGTCCCGCAGTCGTACAGTGCTAGAAGGGAACGATCTTTTTCAGCCCCTTCTTCTTCTTTTTCTTGCTGCTGGAGAGCTCCTGGTCGCTGGCTGGAGCTGAATTGTCGGCGCTGGCCGTGGCCGACGACGACTGTCCCTGCTGGATCTCATTTACCTGCGGCGGAGGAGGAAGCGACTTATCGCCTCCTGAATCCACCGGTTTCAGTTCATTGGGATCGGCCGGGGAGTTGGGCTTCAATTCGTTGGGATCGGCCGCTGCGGGCGGGGCAGCACCCGGTGCGGCCGGCCGCCCGAACGGCGATGCACTGGGTGCGGCCGCCGAACCAGGAGTTGGTTCATTTTCCGCCGGCTGATCGGGCTTCAGGATTACCACCGATGCCAAACCCTTGTTGCTCGGCTCCAGGGCCGCGATCGTTTCTCTCCTCTGAACCTCGGTAGCGCTTACCGGCGTTGGATCCACCAGCGTCGGATCGCCCACCTTGGCCGCCTGGGAAACGTCCGGCCCCCTCTTCACGACCCCCATCAACTTCTGCATGGTTGTGGACTCGCGCCGGCTGGCGTCCTCGGCTTTGTTCTGCGCCACTGCTGCTTTGGTGGGCCGGGGAATTGGCTGGTTGAGAGCCGCCAGGCGCTTCCTGGCGTCATCGGCGCGATCCATGATGGGGTAACGCGTGAGAATCTTGTCGTATTGCTCCGCCGCGTGCTTGCTGAGATCATCGATATAGCGTGCTTTATCAGCCTCTCGCGCGCAACCTCGCGGCATGCCATGGGCATCGCATGTCGGCAGATTGCGCAGGCGCGCAATCTGTCCTTCGTAGTTCTGCCCGAGCAGATACAAAGCCTCATCGGCGCGGCTGTATAGGGGATATTTTTCCACCAGCGACTGCAGGCGCGCGATCGAAGCAGGATAGGACTCCCGCAGGTAGTAGAAACGCCCGATTTCGAACTCGCGCTCGGCCAGCACCTCCTGCACTTCCAGCAGGCGCTGCTTGGCCTCCGGCACCAGCTTGCTGTCGGGGAACTGCATGATCATTTTGCGGTATTCATCCTCGGCACGCTTGGCGTGGGTGTAGTCGCGGTCCGCTTTTTCCATCTGCTGGTAATGGATGTTGGCGATCTTCAATTGCGCTTCGGCTGCTTCCGGCATGTTGGGGAAAAATGTGATGAAGTCGTCGTACTCCTGCTCAGCCTGCGCCAGCGCCGCGGTTCCTCCCTCGGCGTACCACGAATCGCCGACTGCCAGTTTGGCGCGGGCGATGAACTCGGAATCGGGATAAGTGTTGATCAGCGTCTGCAGCTGCAGGCGGGCCACGTCGAAGCGGTTGTGGCGCATGGCGTCCATGGCCTTGTCGAACAGGACTTTGTCCGGCTGCTTCGAACCGACGTTGGCCAGGGGATTGACGGACTTCTTATTAGTGCAGGCGGCGGTGAAGATCAGCAAAACGCCCAGCACCGCAAGCCAGGGATTTCGACGTGACATAAGACCTCTGGAAAATCTTGCGTGGGACCAGCCCACAAAACCTAAACTCTCTGCAGCGCGGCCTCGGTCGCCGCCTTCAGCAGGGCTTCGGCATTCTTCCTTGGATCACCATTGCCGAACACGGCGTTGCCCGCCACCAGAATTTCCGCTCCGGCGCGGACCACATCGGCCACGGTATCAAGCGCCACCCCGCCATCCACTTCGATGCGGTAGGTCAGCCGGCGTTGTCCACGAATCTCGGCTAAACCCCGCATTTTGTGCAAGGTGGACGGAATGAACTTCTGTGCTCCAAAGCCTGGATTCACCGACATCACCAGCACATAATCCACAATGTCAAGCACTTCCGTGAGCGTCTCGACCGGCGTCGCCGGATTGATGACCACGCCGGCCAGGCAGTCGTGGCTTTTGATCAGATGCAGCGTGCGGTCCAGATGCCGGCAAGCCTCCTGGTGCACCGAGATCCAGTCGGCGCCCGCGTCGGCGAAGGCCTGGATGAATTCATCCGGGTTCTCAATCATCAGATGGCAATCGAGCGGCAAATCGGTCACCTTGCGCAGTGACTTCACCACCGGCGGCCCGATCGTCAGGTTGGGCACGAAGTGACCGTCCATGATATCCACATGGACGAGACTGCCCCCGCCTTCGGCCGCGGCCTGCACTTGTTCGCCCAGCCGGGCAAAATCAGCCGAAAGAATTGACGGTGCCAGCTCGATCAACCTGGGGCCTCGGAACCTGATCACTCAGAATCGGTGTTCTCGCAAGGAAGCTACTTGTGGAAATTCTAACACGGTGAGCAGTATCGAGTACCGAGTTGCGAGTACCGAGTGAAGTGCGACCGAGGGGCGCCGACCCAACGACCGGCGGGGGCGTCGTGTTACCCTCATCCGGCGTGGCATCGCTGACCCAACTCGCGCCCGCTGCGTACGCCGTTACCGCCGTATTTCTCTGGGGCGCGAGCGACTTCGCCGGGGGACTTGGCTCACGCCGGGCCAATGCGTTCGTCCTGACCGCGTTCTCGCATATCTGCGCCTTCGCATTGATGTTCGCGGTGGCATTAGGACAGCACGGCGCATTTCCCTCGCGCACAAGCATCCTGTGGGCATTGCTGGCGGGCGGGGTCGGGGGATTTTCGCTGGCCATTTTCTATCGTGCGCTGGCCTCAGGGCAGATGGGTCTCACGGCTCCGGTCGCGGCCCTGATGGGTGCGGCCATCCCGACGCTGGCCGACATCGCCATGGAAGGCGCCCCCAGCCGCTGGACGTTTGCCGGCTTCGCCCTCGCCATTTTCGCCATCTGGCTGATCACGCGTCCGGAGCCTTCCGGTGACAACGATGCCTCCGGCCACCCGAAGGGGGTCGCCATGTCTGCCCTCGCCGGGATCGGATTCGCCGGTTTTTATCTCTGCATTCACCAGGCCAGCGGGTCGCCGGTCTGGATTGCCACCATTTCCCGAGTCGGATCGTTCAGCGCTACGGCCATCGCGGTCGCCTTAACCCGCGCTCCGCTGGCGCTGGACCGGTCGGGCGCGGCGCTCGGCATGATGGCAGGTTTTCTCGACATTACGGCCAGTGCCCTGTTCATCTTTGCCAGCCAGCACGGGCGTCTCGACGAAGCGGTCGTAATCACTTCCCTCTATCCGGCCGTGACGGTGCTTCTGGCGCGCCTAGTGCTGAAAGAACACTTCAGCCGCTGGAAATTTGTGGGGCTGCTGGCGGCGCTGGCAGCGGTGCCGATGATCGCGGCAGGGTGATTGCCATCATTCCATATTCCAGAATATAGAATGTTGAAGGATAGCCGATGGCGCTGCTTGAGATCCGCAACCTGACAAAGATTTTCCACCAGAGCGATTCGCCGTTTGGGGGAAAGTCTGCCGGCGGCCTGAAGTCTGGCGGCGGTTTGACCAGAGAAGTCCGCGCCGTGGATGACGTTTCGCTCGACATTCAGGCGGGCGAGACACTTGGACTGGTGGGGGAATCCGGCTCGGGCAAGAGCACGCTGGGACGCCTCATTCTACGCCTGATCGAGCCCACTTCCGGCTCCATCTCCTTCCAGGGCCGCGACCTGCGCTCGGCCAGCGGTGCCGAGATGCGCCGCGTGCGCCGAGACCTGCAGATTATCTTTCAGGATCCGTTCGCCTCGCTCGATCCCCGCTTCCGCGTAGAAGACATCGTCGCCGAGCCGCTGATCATTCATGGCGACTCGCAGGGAGACTCCAGGGAGGACATCGGCCGCCGCGTCGTCGAACTTCTGCGCGCCGTAGGCCTGGATGAATCTGCCCTGCGCCGCTACCCGCACGAGTTTTCTGGCGGACAGCGCCAGCGCGTCGGCATCGCCCGCGCCCTAGCGTTACGCCCGAAATTTATCGTTTGCGACGAACCGGTCTCCGCCCTGGACGTAAGCGTGGGCGCGCAGATCGTCAACCTGCTGGCGCAATTGCAGCGCGACTTCGGACTGACGTATCTATTCATTTCGCACTCGATGCCGGTGGTGCGCTACCTTTCGACCAGGATTGCGGTGATGTATCGGGGCAAGATCGTCGAGGTCGGGGACACTGAACAGATCACGGGGCGTCCCGCGCACGCCTACACCCGCAGCCTGCTAGAAGCCACACCAGAATTGCTGGCGTAACGAACCGTGGCGACAGCCGTCCTTCGACTGCGCGCAAAGCTTGCCCTGAGCCTGCCGAAAGGGCTCTCGGCTGTCCGACGAGCGCAGCGGGAAAGCGCCGTGCCATACTCTCTGGATGTCCCGCCCCGAACCCGGCTCCGCCCGCGATCTGGCTGAGCTGATCCTTGGCTACGGGCTGATCGTGTTTGTCATCTGGATGCCGGAGTTCCCGCAGCGCATCCTTTCTCCGCTGGCACTGCTGGCAACGCTTGCGGTAGTGCTGGCCCGCCGCCCCGGACTCGACGAACTCGGTCTCGGCCGGCGTGGGCTGGTGCCGTCATTGTGGATCCTTCCTGCGGTGGTTGTCTTCGCCATCGCAAGCCTGTTCGTCGCGAAGCAACTCGGCACATTGCATCCGTTGTATAAGGGCGACTTCGAGCACGTCGCAGGTTACACACTGTGGACGCTTTACCAGCAGTTTCTGCTGAACGACTACTTCATGCCGCGGCTCACGCGCATGATCGGGAAGAAAGCGATCACGACGGGCATAACCGCGCTGCTGTTCGCTGCGGCGCACCTGCCGAATCTTCCGCTGGCGGCGGCGACGCTGGTATGGGGAGCCGTGTCGTGCATGCTGTTCCGGCGCTATCGCAATCTCTACGCGCTGGGCCTGGCCCAGGGACTGCTGGGACTCTGCTTCGCCGTTTGCATCCCGGATGCGCTGCATCATCACCTGCGGGTGGGGCTCGGGTATCTGCGCTACCGCGGAACACAGCCGACTCGTTGACCCGGCAGTTCAGCCTCCTATAAAAGAACCTTTGCGCGGTGGTAGCATCTCAATTGGAAGACATTCAGCAGCTTCTTCCGGAAATTCCGCCTGTCAGTTCACGCAGCCTGCAGCGAAATTAGCAGTACCGGTAAGCGTAGGACGACCGGGCAAGAGGAACACATGCGAATGATCAGCTCCCTCCGCAATTTGTTTTTCACACTCGTTGTGCTGGCCATATCAACGTCGGCGTTATCGCAAATCAGAATTTCGGTCGCCTTCGGTCCGCCCGCGCTCCCCGTATACGAGCAGCCGATCTGCCCCGGCGACGGCTATCTCTGGACGCCCGGCTACTGGGCTTGGGACGGCGATGATTACTACTGGGTGCCGGGCACCTGGGTCCTGGCCCCGGAAGTCGGCTACCTCTGGACTCCACCGTGGTGGGGTTGGAGCGGCGGCGTGTTTCTTTTCCATGAAGGCTGGTGGGGGCCGCACATCGGCTTCTACGGTGGAATTAATTATGGCTTCGGCTATTTCGGTTCCGGCTTCGCCGGCGGACGCTGGGACCACGATCACTTTTTCTACAACCGTTCGGTGACCAACATTAACGTCGTCAACATTCATAACGTCTACAACGAAACCGTGATCAACAACAATGTCACGGTGAATCACATCAGCTACAATGGCGGCGCCGGTGGCATTGAAATGCGTCCCCGGCCGGAAGAGGAAATGGCGGAGCATGAGCGGCACGTAGGGCCGGTCTCCGCGCAGATGCAACACATGGAAGTTGCGCGTGGCAACCAGGAACTGCACGCTTCGGCCAATCACGGCCGGCCGCCCATCGCGGCGACTGCCCGGCCAGGAGAGTTCCGCGGCGGCTCGGTCATGCCTGCGCGCGAAGCTGGAGGTGTCTACAACCCTCCCAATCGCGGCGGCAATCCGTCGCGGGGCGGAAACGACTTCTCTCACGCCGTCCATCCCAAAGAACTTCCGGCATTTGAACGTCCCGCTGCGCCCAATACCGGGGACCCCAACCGCGACCGGAAGTACAAGCAGCAGCAGGATAAGATGTTCGCCAAACAGGAACAGGAACGGCGGAACCTGCAGCAGAAGCAGGAGCAGGAACACCAAAGGATGGACCAGCAGAAGGCCAGCGAAGCCCAAAGGCAGCAGACCGAGCAGCGGCACCAGCAGCAGACTCAGCAATTACAGCAAAAGCACGTGCAGCAGCAGCAGCAGATACAGGAAAAGCAGCAACCGTCCCGGCGGAAGTAGCCATCGCGGGACCAGTGGTCAGTGGCTAGTGATCAGTGATTCTCCAGGGAACTCGTACGCTGAACACTGGTCACTGCCCACTGACCACTGCTAGAACCACCACGACCAGATCCAATCCACGCAGGTGTGCGTGATGGCTGAAGCCGGAACACGGCGCCCCTCGCGCCACGCCCGGCCGTAGAAGACTCCCGCGATCGTGGCCAGCAACACGTAGCGCCAGTTGAAGTGAGCGGAACGCTTGTTGAAGTGAGACAAGCCGAATAGGACGGACGCGATCACCAGCGCCGCCCGCCTCCCAACGCGCCGTTCCAGCAGGTTCTGCACCCAGGAGCGGAAGAAAAGCTCTTCCGGCACGGCGACGAAAAGAAAAATTGCGGTCCAGCGCAGGGCCGCGTCGCTCACCGACGGCAGGTTGGAATGGGGATGAATGAAGCCCAAGGCAAGCCCCAACAACAGCACCACCGGAGTGAAGAAGGCCAACTCGCGCAGGCCGGTCTTCCAATCGTTCCAGTGCGGGTGGAAGTCGAATCCGGTTCCATCGAGGCGGCGAATGGCCAGAAAACCGTACAAGCCCGCATCCACCAGCAGGAGTTTGCCCAGCGGTTCGAGCCCACGGGGCCAGGCGGAATCGAGCCGGCGCAAATCCACAGCCAGGCCCAGCATGAGGAGAATCAGCGCATCGCGCCAGTTTCCGCGCTGCTCGGGATCGGCGGCTGCCGCTTGCTCCAGAAGCCAGGCCGCCCCAATCGGCAGCGCGGCATAGAGCGCGCACCAGTTCCACCGGAATGTCTGGTGTGCCGCCGCGACCACGACATACGGCAGAACTCCTAGCGATGGCAGTAGAAGAATTCGCACTGGCTCCCGCCAGCTTCGCACGGCCCTCGCGATGCGGTCAGGCGCGAAGCCGAACCCCGCCGCCACCGACAGTTCCGCCACCAGGACCGTAATCGCGGTTGAAGTCAGGCCTTGCATGCGAAGATCTTACCTGCCGGCGCTTGTTTTCGGCGTGGCAAGGCGACTAGAATTTCGTCGTTCGTCTCAGGAGGCATTGATGGCCGCCGCTCCGGTCTTGCCCGCTTCTGCTGGTCCCACGCCCGAACCCGCGCCTCTCTCGGAAGGCGCGCGCATCGTCAACACTTTTATTGCGCCGTCGAAGACGTTCACCGACCTGCGCCGGAATGCCAACTGGTGGGGTCCCTGGATCCTGATCTCCATATTTTCGTTGGTGTTCGTCTATGCCATGAACAGGCAGGTTGGTTTCGAGCAGATCAGCAAGAACCAGATCGCGCACTCCTCGCGCGCGGACCAATTCGACAAGCTCCCAGCCGATCAGCAAGCAAAGCAGTTGCAGCTTTCCAGCAAGATCATCGGCTTCTTCGCGTATGGCAGCCCGTTGATGATTCTTTTCTACTTCCTGATTGAGACCGTGGTCTTGTGGGCCACCCTCAAGGTTGGGGCTGGAGGGGAAACTTCGTTCAAGGCGGCATACGCCACCGTCATGTATGCCGGCCTCCCCGGTATTGTGGGCGCGATTCTGGGCATCGTGTCCTTGTTTGCAGGGGTCAACCCCGAAGGTTTTGATATCAACAACCCCGTGGGCACAAACCTCGCCTACTATCTCGATCCGGAGACCACGGGCAAGTTCGTACGGGGGATGGCGTCGTCGCTCGATTTGATCAGCATCTGGACGATTGTGCTTCTCGGCATCGGCTTTGCCTGCACCGGCAAAGTGAAGCGCTCCACTGCTATCACCATCGTCGCGGTCTGGTACCTGATATTCAAGCTAGCGACGTCGGCGCTCGGTGCGATGTAGCTCGGAGGTTTGCAATCAGGGAATTTCGCACTGCTGGCCGTGACAGAAGTCACAGCCAGCGGCGCCACGACGGATAATGATTGGTTTGCAGGAGGTGTTTATGCGAACGACCTTCTCCTGGGCCCTGCGAATTCTAGTTGGTCTGAGCCTTATTCCTTTCCTTCTGACTTCCCGCTCGCTCTCCGCGCAGACTGCTACTCCTGGCCAGTGCGTGGAATGCCACAGCAAGGTCACTCCCAACATCGTTTCCGATTGGAAGCTGAGCAAGCACAGCCAGGCCGAGGTGACTTGCGTCTCCTGCCACGGGGACCAGCACACTTCCGCGAGCGATGTGGCCAAGGTGAAGATTCCAACGCCGGAAACCTGCGCCCAGTGCCACGAGACCCAGGTCACGCAGTTCAAGAAGGGCAAGCACGCCATGGCCTGGGCAGCCATGAAGGCGATGCCGACCATCCACTGGCAGCCCATGGCCATGACCGGAGGTGAGAAGGGTTGCGGCGGCTGCCACAAGATTGGCGACAAAA
>Ga0316363_10000971_pt1 | contig 28600 bp, 28 predicted proteins | sample Sb_taG_3_FD_200459 | JGI IMG/M metagenome (GOLD analysis project Ga0316363, IMG submission 200459) | Peat soil microbial communities from Weissenstadt, Germany - Sb_50d_a_PC metaG (v2) (version 2) | ecosystem: Environmental > Terrestrial > Soil > Wetlands > Peat | place: Germany: Weissenstadt...
AATGCCGGTTCGCCGTCTCGTACTCGACGTGCGCCGTGGCAATCGTGATGCCGCGCGCCTTCTCTTCCGGAGCGTTGTCGATCGAATCGAACGACCGGAACACGATCTTCGGGTTGTGCTTCTGCAATACCTTGGTGATGGCCGCCGTCAACGTCGTCTTGCCATGGTCGATGTGGCCAATCGTCCCTACGTTGCAGTGCGGCTTTGTCCGTTCAAATTTTTCTTTCGCCATAATTGCTTCGCCTCGCTAATCGATCGTCACTGACTTAGATCAGTAGTGATTCAGTAGTACTGATACAGCTTGTGAAACTTCGCCCGCAGCGCGGGATCGACCTCTTCGATCTTCGAGAGATAAAACTCTCGTATCTGGGCCTGATCCGAAACCGGCAGCGCCCCATACAAAGACCGCGCCGTTCCAGCCTTCCCGCCCACCGCCGCGTCGATCGCACCCGCCGCGAACACCGCATCCAGGTCGCGAACTCGAATCTTGCGGCTGTCGAGTTCCTTCAAGTACTTCCTAACCCGGTCCGCCGCGAACGCTTTCTCCAGCGCAGCTTTCAGGTCGCCGAACTCACGCTCTTTCTCGACCTTGATCGTGCCTTGCTCGAACTTCACCGATCACCGCTCCATCCGAAACACCGAATTCCCAACGCAACGCTCAAACTCTGGAGCGGGAGACGGGGATCGAACCCGCGACCAACAGCTTGGAAGGCTGTGACTCTACCACTGAGTTACTCCCGCCCTCGAAACCAGCTGTCAGCTCTCAGCTGTCAGCTCTCGGCAATCCTATGGAGCCGATGATCAGGATTGAACTGATGACCTCTCCCTTACCAAGGGAGTGCTCTACCAACTGAGCTACATCGGCTCACGGTACCGCTCAATAGCCAAAATCAAATCCGCCGGATCAATCTTCAATCCGCCGGCTTCGCGCTTTCCCGCTCTTCTTCGATCCGGGTTCGCCAAAAATGCAGCGCCGCTCGAAAAGCGAACAGTCCCAGGATCAGCAGCGTCCCGCTTCGCAGTCTCACGTTCGCATTGAAGACTCGAATCGGCTCATCCGACAACGTGGTCCAGGCTAAAACGCCCAGCACCGCGTAAGCGATCAAAGCCAGCACGAACTTCTTCTTGATCGTCAACTTCTTGTTACCGCCTCAGGCTCGTCAGCCACTGAAGCATCGCCGCTTCTTTCGTCACTCTGGTGCACAGGGGAGGATTCGAACCTCCGTACCTCCTGAGAGGGACAGATTTACAGTCTGTTGGCTTTAACCACTCACCCACCTGTGCAAATCCGAAAACACCGCCCGCTCGCGCAAAACACAACACCGACACTGCCCAGCATCGCTCCGCTCGGGAAACGCAATGCGAGAACGCCCGCCTGAAACCTATCACCCGCCGGAAAATACTCTGATGGAGTGCCTTAAAGCTGCGCCGCCAGTGCGCGTCGCCGCGCAAACCTCGTCTGTTTCCGGAATCTTGTTTTTCTGGAGCTGGCGAAGGGATTCGAACCCCCGACCCTCTGATTACAAATCAGATGCTCTACCGACTGAGCTACGCCAGCAGGTGGAAGCAAGTCCCCTCGGGCACAATACTTCCCTGATCCCTTCCTGCAGTCCGGGACAATTATTTAAGTTATCACAAGGGTACTTTGCGTGCAACCGCAAGCCGCTCCGGTGTAGTGTCCTAAAGCGGAAGCAATGATTCAAGTCCCGGAGGACGGCCCAATTCTCACGCACACTTCTTAGAGTGCCGGGCATCGAATGTCCGACTGTCCGCAACCATTGAGGCAGGCCGACCCACGATGTACACTTGCATTACCGCAGCGCGCCCGTAGCTCAGCTGGATAGAGCGGCAGCCTCCGGAGCTGTAGGTCGGGAGTTCGAATCTCTCCGGGCGCGCCACTTTTCCCAATAAAGCGGTCTATCGACGTGCTAGCGATTCACTTCCGCATGACTGCGACTGAACTCACTACATCCCCGCCGGGCATCCTAGACAAAGGATTAGCAGAAGAGTAGCGTCGGCTTTGGGGTGTGGTATGGTCTTTGACAGTTTACAGGAATTCGCCAATCAACTCGGCAGCTTGCAGCAGAAGGCACAGGCCAGATCAGCAACCGATCCCAATACCGCACAACGGATTGCGGAATTCGTGGTCAAAGTCAGTGAAGAGGTAGAGCTGGGATATGACGACGTGCAACGTCTTCTCAATGAAGTTGCATATGCTGCCACACTCGATGCTCAAACAATAGCGCGGTTGCAAATGGATTTGGGCCAGACCCACGCTCGTGAAAAGTTCAAAAATGTGCTGAAGATATGTGACCGCCTCGCGACCTACTCGCAACAATACCGGGACGACATCAACAGAGCACTTGGAAACGACCCGAATTCACCAAACACCCAGTACAACCAGTTGTTTTTCTTATTAGATAAGCATGAAGGATTCTTTCGCCAAAGTATTGAAAGGGCGGCTTGGGAAATAAACGATGCTCTCGATGAAGCCAAAAAAACTGGGGATGATTCGCGTGCTAGAGCACTTGCTCGAGATGCTCTCAAAGAGCTGGCGAGTCAGCGAAATCGAATCCAGCTCTTGAAGGCTCAAATCGTCGGTCATGTGCACGGCGGGAATGCGCTTCTAGGAAGCATGGCGGATGACCGCTTGAGAAAAAGCCCCTGGTATAGTGGCTCCTTTTTCCTTACAAGCGCGATAGTTCTTGTTGTGATTCTCACATTCGCGGCGGGCCGCTTGCCGCTAGGCACCTTGATTTTCGTAGTATGTGGTGCGTATGTAGGATTGACTGTAATAGGTGCGTTCACATTGCGAAATGATGACAAGTTGTCACAGGAGAATTTTCTTAAGCTCGTCCAATTGGCGATGGTCCGAGTACTGATTCCGGTGTCGCGGCGCCATTAAGTCCCTCGTAAAAGACGCCTGTCGCTTGCGACTCAATCTGTGGCAAATATGACACAAAATCGGCGAGGAAAGTTCTAAAATCGTCCCCTTGGGCGCGCCAGCCTCCTTTTATATACCTAAGACGACCGATGTTTGGAAATCGTCCGCTAAGGCGCGCCGGCGTGCGTCCCACGCATTTTTTCCTAATCCCAACTTTCCTAATTCCAGTGGTGGGAGTGCCACCAGATTTTCTGGATGTCGAAGAGGACACCGCGGCAGAGATACATCTGTGTATTTTCCTCACCCATGCCAAAGCGCTGGTAGTGGTCGAAGGCCTGAAACGAAGTGCAGTTGTCGCGCACGTCGTCGAGGCTCCACTCAATCACGATGAGGTTCTTGTAAACCTGTGGCGGCGGACCCCAGTACCAATGGTTCTGGTGGCGAGAGTAGGCGCGCGGCAGTCCGTACGCGGGACCAAACAAGTTAATCGCACCGGCTTCGCCGTAGTTGCCGGCCCAAATGCCGGTCTGGGCGCGCTCGTCGGGCGGCAACGAGTTGTAAATGGCGGCGACCTCACTCACCATCTCGGGCCATCCGAACTGGTCGGCAATCGGTTGCGGCAATAGCGACTGGTGGTGCACCTCGGCCTTGGCGGGCTTGAATCCGATAGCTTCTTGATAGGCGAGGAGACGCTCCGGCGGCAGCATCCACGTTACCAGCGGGATGGCGGGAAGCGCCGCGAGCAAGATAATGGCGAGAACGGCGGCGCGGGTCCAAGGGGCGCGGTGTGCCAGCCACATTTCGAATACGACAGCGCCGCCGGCGAAGAGCATGGGATAGATCGGGAACAGGTAGTAATTCTTGGCGTGCGCGACTTCCATCAATCCGAAGAAGACTGCAAAAGTCAGTCCGAGCAGGCGCCAGCGGCGGTCGCGGAGAAACCAGACCAGACCCGACAGCCAGACCGGCAACAGGATCGGGTGCATGTCGATGATCTGCTCCTTAACGAACGCGAGCGGGCCGAGCACGACGTTCTTGCCTTCGCGGCGGACGTTGGCCAGGTCTTCGATGGTCGGAAAGTGATGGCGGATCTGCCAGATGATGTTGGGGAGGAAAAGCGCGACCGCGATAGCACCAGCGATCCAGATCCACGGTCGGGCGAACTCGCGGCGATGTGGCGTTAGGAGCAGGGCGACGGTAAATGCAAATCCGAAAGACAGCGTGGAGTGCTTGTTCTCAAGGCCGAGGCCGGCGAGGACTCCGAACCATAGCCAAAGCCGCGAGTCTCCGGTGCGCAAGATGCGAGCCACGACCCAAATGCAGCCCATCCAGAAGAGCGGCTCGAAGGCATTCATGGTGAGGAGGCTGTCCGCGATCAGAACGGCGGGGCATAGCAGCACGCAGAGGCCCGCAAGGAACTGGGCATACCGTCCGCCGCCGAGTTCGCGCGCAATGAACATGGTGAGCGCGACCAAGGCCGTGCCCGCCAGCGCCGGTAGGATGCGCAGCGCCGCCAGCGAACCGCCCATCCACAGCGCGATCTTGGCGTACACGGCGATCAGCGGGGCGGCATCGACATAGCCCCAGTCGAGGTGGCGGGCCATGTCGAGGTAATAAAGCTCGTCGCGAAAGTGGCCGTAGTGGCGGACGCTGGTGAAGAGGTGCAGCAGGAGCTTGGCGGCGCAGAGCGTGACCAGGACGCCGACGGCGAGGCGAGGCAAAGGCCCGGTTGAGTCCGCTTCACGATAGGGCGGGTCCATGTCAGGGGCGGACGTGTAAGTTCCCGATAGAGGCAACTTCGAGCTCCTGTGAGTCAACATTAGCAGGAGCTTCCGCGTTGCGGGCAGCCGAACTGGCAAGATCATTGGCCTCAGCGTTGTCCTCACGACGAACGTGGGCTATAGAGAAATCGAGCGACCGCGCCAATTTCCGGCAGATCCAATTCAGAGAATAGAGCCGCGGGCTGCGGCAGTTGTACTCGCCCTTCATCTGCCTGACCACTACTTCGGAATCTGAAAACACGTGAAGCGCATTAGCGTTGAGCCGCAGGGCACATTGCAGTGCCTCAAGCAGAGCAACGTACTCGGCGACATTATTGTCCTGGTGCCCGATCCATTTGGCGATTCTGATTGTGCCGTCGGCGGAGCCGTCGATTATCACTCCAATACCAGACGGGCCGGGATTCCCGAGAGAGCCGCCATCGACGTAGGCCACGAGATCTGACATTGTGTGGTGAGCTGATACTAACCATGCCTGACGTATCTTCCGGAGTCAAGATGCTTACCTGATTCCTGCGCACACTCCTTGTAGTTCTTGCGCACGCCTTCGAGCACCTGTGAATGTTCCTGTGCAAAAATGGGAAGAATTTAATCTCCCATTCATTAAACAACAACGATTCAATGGGTTGCGTTTCTGGGTCTTGATCCATCGCAGCCGGTCAATTGCACCAAAAAGGGGCATTGACAATTTTCCGGCAAATCTCTAAGGTGGCTTCCGTCGACGGCTGAAAGGGTTGGCTTAATTAAACTTTTGCCAGTCCGAAGTAAGCTGAGTGATCAGCTCACCGGGGCAACCCGACGGGCAGCCAGACCTGAAAAAACCGACGGCCCTGCGAGGGGCAGTTGGGGTTTGGGACCGCGAAAGCGGTGATCGCATCAAGGGCTGTGACGGTGCATGTCTCCACGCTGTTTGGCTCCCTCGCAGGAGCTGGCGGCTAGAGCATAACCAATGTCACAGCCTTTACCTTTTTTCCAGCTTTCTCATTGCCGCAAGGCTGGTTTCTCCCAACATTCTTCCCGGCGCGCCCAGATTCAGAATGGCGGATCGCATTTTCCAATACGCGGGGATATCCATTCGATTGCCGGTCACCGCCAGAAAGGAAGGGCGGGAGCCCAGGCAGTGGACTCGCGCCGATAATAGTTAAGCTAGTTGCGCCCTCAGGCCACACCGGACGAGCCGACTATGGCGTGAAGCTGAGTGTAATGTTAACGCCAGGATACATGGCGTTGCACAGGTAATACACGCCGTCAATTTCGACAACAAAAACGTCTTGCGTGTAGAGCCAGTTGCTGGGCCACGGGTCTGCGAATCCGAACCAATAGCCACCGTATTGGAAGCGGTGATTGCTGTAGTCGGCTTGGGTGACGCGAAACGTGTGTTCCCGTCCAAAATTGGCCTTGAAACGGTCGGCGGGAATGCGGCCACCACCGTTACCACCGGCGCGTTGCGCCTGCTGTTCGGGCTGAGCCTGCTGTGTGTGTTGCTGCTGTTGCTGCGCACTCTTCTCTTCCTGCTTGGTGTTCTTCTCTTGCTGTTGTGCGTTTTTCTCTCCCTGCTTGGTGTTTTTCTCCTGTTGCTGCGCACTCTTCTCTTCCTGTTTGGTGTTCTTCTCTTGCTGCTGCGCGGCTTTCTCTTCTTGCTTGGCGGGCTTAGCCGGTTGCGCTTTCTTCTCTTCTTGCTGGGCAGGCTTGGCTTTCTGTTCTTCCTGCTGCTCGTGCTGCTCCTGTGCGAACGCCGGAGCCGCGGCTACGAGGGTCAAAGACAGAACTGCTGTGCTGATAACTCCAACTAGATTCATAGGTGTTGCCTCCATTATCGTTACGTACGCTCGCGCTGCCGATGGCTTTGGACACGAGAATTCCACTCTCCGGTTCCGCTGCCGGCCGGAGGAGTTTTGACTGGTTTCCCTTACATCATGCTTCACGTTCCAACGTGGAGCCGGGAAAGTGAATTAAAGAGCCCAAAAACATTCAGCAGCCACAGAACCACGGCAATGACCACGACGCCGTTCAAGATTGACTTGATGGATGACTGCATGGGGATGAAGCGATTCACCAGCCACAGCAGGACACCCACCACGATCAGAACTTCCAGCAGTTGAATTAAAGGCATGTGTTTTGACCTACCTTGTTTTCCGGGCTAACTCCTCTCATCCGCCTGGAGGTGTTGCCCTAACTTCGATGTGCGAGACTTTTTAGGGTCGAATCGTGTCTCGCCGCAAGGTTTGGCGGCGGACACACAGATGAAGAATGCCGATGGGCTGGATGTGGCCGCTTCGCCGTGACTCGATCAGGAGCCGGCAGCGGCCTGAGAATCGAAGCTACGAATCAGCGGTCGCGGCTCCGTCTACACACTCAGGAGAATTAACTATGACAGCTGTGGTCTTTCCCGTCTGAGCAAGATAGCTCACATTCGGAAAGACGTAAGATGCCATGGCATTCTTCTCCCATGCAATGGCTAGGTGCTGGCAAGAATGCTGAATTCAAAAGGGAGTGCACTGGTCACAATTGATCAGCTTGTTGCCGGGCAATCCTGCATCATGGAGTCATGAAAGCTGAAAAGGAACAAGCCCTGCTGGTTCGTTGCCCCACTTGTGGCGCCAGGCCCAGAGAGAAGTGCGAACTTAACACTGGACTGCCCCGGACAGAGGCGCATCCCGCCCGGCGCTTGGCGGCTGAGGAAAAGTAAACGGTTCTGCAATACCTCGTCCATTTTCTTGCGAAATACGGTGCAGAATGGCTCACCTGAAGAACGCTACCAAAAGGACCCTGGCGGTGCGCGTCAAAACGTGAATGGCATAGAAGAACCTTTTAGGCTTAAAATTGCAGTTGATGGGTTCCCCTGCACTAGCGAATAAGAAGAGCCGCGAGTTCAATCCCAACACCTTCCTCGCAACCATTGGCGGGGGCAGGAAGAACCTGACTTTCGCCAAGAAGCAAGGAATCTTCGCGCAGGGGGATACGGCGGACGCGGTCTTCTATATCCAAAAAGGCAAAGTGAAGCTCACCGTCGTCTCCAAGACCGGCCGAGAAGCGACCATCGGCATGTTAAGGGACGGAGACTTCTTTGGCGAAGGTGCGCTGGCAGGTCAGGCCCTGCGCATGGGATCTGCGGAAGCCATGACGGATTGTGAAATTCAGCGGATCGACAAGAAAGCGATGATGAGTGCACTGCACCGCGAGCACGCGTTTTCCGATTTGTTCGTGGCGTATTTGCTGGCGCGGAATGTCCGCTACGAAGAGGATTTGGTCGACCAGTTGTTCAACTCCAGCGAAAAGCGGTTGGCTCGAATTCTTCTTCTGCTCGCTCATTTTGGCAAGGAAGGTGTGCCCGAGACGGTGGTCCCTAAAATCAGTCAGGAGAGTTTGGCCGAGATGGTGGGAACCACGCGTTCGCGGGTGAGCTTTTTCATGAACCGGTTCAGAAAACTCGGTTTTGTCGATTACTCCGGCGGCCCGGAAGGCGGGTTGCAGGTCCACAGCTCTCTGCTTGGTGTGGTTCTGCACGACTAACTGCTCTCCCCTGCGCAAGAATAGGCAGAGAGATGCAGGTACTGCTTTTTCATTTGGTTCCTCGAAAGTCCAAGCGACAACTTTACGCCACACGCCGGCCGCTCACCAGGTTAATGACTAGTATCACCAGTGCAACCACCAGTAGCAGGTGAATCAGACCGCCGGCCACGTGGAGGCTAAAACCAAGAAGCCACAGAATCAGAAGCACTACGAAAATCGTCCAAAGCATGTTTGCTCTCCTTCGTTTGCTTAAGGGGCGCGGAAAATGAGCGTCCCCAGGAAATCACCTGACCGGCGCGAGCGACTTCCCGCACTCGAGGCACGACATTTTGGAGCGCGGCGTGATTAACCCACAAAACGGGCACATCCGTTGCGAGGCGAAACCGCGATCCGCGGGCGTAATAGATGCAAGCAGCTTCGAGAGGGATGCTCTGAACGTAGCCATCCGTCTGCGAAAACGATCACGAAAGCGATGCAGAGTGCGTTCCATCGGCGATTCACCTACCACGTTGAAGATGGCACGTCCGGGCTAGTTATTCTGTGCAAGATTGCTCACAGTTGGAAGAGGCAACGGCGCATTGAGCACTAGAGAAGGTCTCAGGTCTCGGGTCTCAGGGAGAGCATTCGGGCTTCCTGAGACCTGACGGTGGCTCTACGTCTCCCATGGCCAGTGGCGAGAACTCCCCGAAACTTAAAATGGGCCGCCAGCCAAGAAGCGGTGACTCTTCCTTGGCTATCGGCCCATTCGATCCGGACTAGGATCGGAGGTGATATTTACATCCTAGACTCTCCCGCTCGATTGGTCAAGGATCAACTTCCAGCCCCAATATTGTCTCAATTTGCGAATTCCGCGCCAAAACGCTCTCCAATCATTGACACCTTCCTCGCCACGGTGCTATCTTCATTGTTTTTAGAGCGGCTCTTCTTCCAGCTGAATCAGCCAGCAGGGTCAGCAAGGATTCGATCGTCAGTTCGATCATCAGAAAATGGACCAGACACTCCGACAACTAGGCGAATTACTGCTCGGAGCCGTACCCACCGTCATCCTTCTGGCGACGCTCTACATCCTCTACACTTTTCTCGTCCATCGGCCGCTGACCGCCGTGCTTGCCGAGCGCCGCAGCCGTACCCAGGGGGCCATGGAAAAAGCGCGCGCCGATATCGCCGCCGCCGAAGCCCGCACCGCCGACTACGAGCAACGCCTGCGCGAAGCGCGTCAGAAAATCTTCAAGAACCAGGAAGCCCGCCGCCAGGAAGCCACTCAGTCCCGCAGCCAGGTCGTGAATCAAGCCCGCACTCGAGCCCAGGACCAGGTCAAGCAAGCCCGCGCCGCCATGGACGAGGATAAGCGGCAAGCCATGTCGAAGCTGCAATCGGACGCAGCCAGACTCGCAACCGATATCGTGCGCACCGTGCTACGCCCCATGGCATCGCCCAGCCAGGTCGGTGGCCAATGAAAATGAACAGGCTGCCGAAGAACTCCGCTTCCGCACCATCTTTAGCGACGCCGGGTTTCGTATCATTTCGTCGCTTCTTTGGCTTCGTATCAGGGCATCGCTTTAGCGATGCCATGAACCTGCCATCAACTGCCCCTTTAGGGGCTGGGGAGCGAACGATGCCGGCATTCGTCCGCCCGCTGCTGGCGCTCGTGCTCTTCGCCTTTTTGCCGCTGCTTCCCACGCAACTCGCGCACGCGCAGGAACCATCCGCGCCGCAGTCCACAAAAGAACCCACCCAGCCCGCGCCCGAGCAAAAGACCATCAGTGGAGACCTAGCCCAGGAGACCCGCGAGGCTACCGGAGAAGACCAGGAAGAGAACGCGAATCTCAAACACGCCGCGCCGGTCCGTTGGCTGGCGCGCAAAATGGGTCTGAGCGTGCATCAGGCGCATCTTCTGGCGCTCAGTCTGAACTTCGCCATCATTGTCGTCATCGTATTCTGGGCCGCGCGCAAGTTCGTGCCCGGCATGTTGCGCAACCGCAGCGCTTCCATCCAGCAAGCGTTGGAAGAAGCGCGCACCGCCAGCCAGGATGCCAATCGCCGGTTAGCGGACATCGAAAATCGTCTCCGCAAGTTGGATGTGGAAATCGGACAGATGCAAGCCACCGCGGAAAAGGAAGCCCAAGCCGAGGAAGGCCGCATCCAGAAAGCTGCCGAAGAAGATATTCGTAAGGTCGCGCTGGCCGCGGAGCAGGAAATCGCCGCCGCCGCCAAGCAAGCCCGCCGCGAACTGACCACCCACACCGCTGGCCTGGCCATCGCCTTGGCCCGCCAACAGATTAACGTCGATTCCAATACCGACCAGGTACTGGTCCGTACCTTTGCCTCGAAGTTGGCATCTCGGTCGCCACATGACGACGACGGCGGAAAGGACGGCCAGTAACCTTGGCTTCCGTCGTCGGAACCTACGCCCGAGCCTTCGCCGATGTAGTGATGACAAAAAGCAACCTCCTCGATCCCGCGCGCATGCTGCAGGAATTGCACGGCATCGAGGCCCTGCTCAAGGAAAGCGACCAATTGCGCCGCGTCCTCGAAAACCCGTCCATTCCCGGAGACCGCAAGCGCGCCGTGCTCGACGCCATCACCCAGCGCCTGGGCACGACAAGACAGGTGCGGAATTTCGTTGCCGTAATCACCGATAACAGAAGACTTCCGCTGTTCAGCGAAATCCTGAAGCAGCTAGAACAGGAATTGGACGACCGCCAGGGCTTCGCGGAAGCGCAAGTAAGCAGCGCGCGCCAACTGAGCGACCCGGAGAAGCAAATGCTCGAAGTCGAGATCGCAAAAATGACCGGCAAAAAGGTCCGCGCGCGTTACGCACAGGATGCCTCGCTGTTAGGCGGCGCAGTCGTGCAAGTAGGCAGCACCATCTACGACGGTTCAGTAAAAGGCCAGTTAGAAAAAATCAGGGAGCAACTGGTGGAGGGCTAGAGAACCGCTTCTGGCTTCTAGCTGCTAGCTTCTAGCTTGAACCGCGAGGCCAGGTAAGCCGCGAAAGCGCGAGAGCCTCGAAATTAGAAGCAAGGAGCAAGAAGCTAAGAGCTGACTTTATGGCACAAATCAAAGCAGACGAAATCACGCAATTAATCCGCGAGCAAATCGAGCACTACGAATCCAAGATCGCGGTCGACGAAGTTGGCACCGTCATCACCCTCGGTGACGGCATTGCCCGTGTCTATGGCCTTGACAAGGTCATGGCTGGCGAGTTGCTCAGCTTCCCGCACGGCGTCGCCGGCATCGCCATGAACCTCGAAGAAGATCAGGTGGGCGTGGTCATCCTCGGCGAATACACCGAAATCAAAGAGGGCGACGAAGTCAAGCGCACCGGCCGCATCATGAGCGTGCCCGTGGGCGACGCCCTGGTTGGCCGCGTCGTCAACTCGCTCGGCCAGCCGATCGACGACAAGGGCCCGATCGCGACCGATAAATTTATTCCCCTCGAGCGCCTTGCTCCCGGCGTCATCGACCGCCAGCCCGTGCGCGAGCCCATGGCCACCGGATTGAAGGCCATCGACTCCATGATCCCCATCGGCCGCGGACAGCGCGAACTGATCATTGGCGATCGCCAGACCGGCAAGACCGCCGTTGCCCTCGACACCATCATCAACAACAAGGGCAACGACCTGATCTGCATCTATAACGCCATCGGCCAGAAGCGCTCGTCGATTGCGCAGGTGGTCAAGATTCTCGAGGATGCCGGCGCCATGGAGTACACCATCGTGGTCGCCGCGTCGGCTTCCGAACCCGCTCCCATGCAGTACATCGCTCCCTACGCGGCCTGTGCCATGGGCGAGTTTTTCCGCGATGCGGGACGCCACGCCCTCTGTATCTACGACGATCTTTCCAAGCACGCTGCCTCCTATCGCGAGATTTCGCTTTTGCTGCGCCGTCCTCCCGGCCGCGAAGCCTATCCCGGAGACGTTTTCTATCTTCACTCGCGTCTGCTCGAGCGCGCCGCCAAGCTGAGCGACAAAAACGGTGGCGGATCGCTAACCGCGCTCCCCGTCATTGAAACCCAAGCGGGCGACGTTTCAGCATATATTCCGACCAACGTGATTTCGATTACCGATGGCCAGATTTATCTTGAAACCGACTTGTTCAACCAGGGCGTCCGCCCGGCCGTGAACGTCGGACTTTCCGTGAGCCGCGTAGGCGGCAGCGCGCAGATCAAGGCCATGCGCCAGGTCGCCGGAACCCTCAAGCTGGAACTAGCCCAGTACCGCGAACTAGCCGCCTTCGCCCAGTTCGGCAGCGATCTCGACAAAGCCACGCAGGCGCAGCTCAATCGCGGGAAACGGCTGGTCGAACTTCTGAAGCAGGGACAGTTCTCGCCCCTCCCCTTCTCGAAACAGATTCTCATCATCTTCGCCGGCACCAGTGGAGTGCTCGACGACATGCCGGTCGAACAGGTGCGCGACTTCGAGAAAGATCTTTACAAGTACGTGGAAACCACAAATCCAGGCCTGCTAAACACGATCATGGAAAAAAAGATCTTGGACGACAATCTGAAAGCAGAGGTGTCCAGAGTAATAAAAGAAGCAAAACAGCAGTTCGTAGATACAAGGCAAGCAGTAGCGAGATAGCTGTGAGCTGCTGGCTTCTAGCTACTAGCGAGCCATCGATGGGAACATGCTCGCCAGAAGCTAGCAGCCAGTAGCCAGTAGCGAATTTATGGCAAACATTCTCGACATCCGGCGCCGCATCCGCAGCGTGGTCAACACGCGGCAGATCACCAAGGCCATGAAAACCGTCTCGGCGGCCAAGTTGCGCCGCGCGCAAGAAGGCGCGCTGGCCGCGCGTCCCTATTCGCAGATGCTCACCAACGTTCTCAAATCGCTCGTCTCGCGAGCCGATATCTACGATCCCGTCACCGGACTGCCGCGCCATCCCCTGCTCGCCGAGCGCCCTGAAAAGAACATCCTGCTGATCGTAGTCACCGGAGATAAAGGCCTGGCCGGCGCGTTCAACACCAATATCCTCAAGATGGTTTCGAAATTCATCCAGTCAAAACCGGATCAGAATGTCGACGTCGAATGCATCGGACGCAAGGGCCGCGATTTCATGCGCCGTCGTTACCCGCTCGCACCAGGGAGGGCCGCTGCCGATGGAGAGACGGGCGCCTCGCCCGTCCAGCCGGGAACCGAAGTCTCTCCACCGCGCGCCGGTCGCGTGCAGATTGTCGGCGAATATGTCGGAGTTCTGGGCAAGGTCGAACACAATTTCGCCGCCGCTCTCAGCGAGAGCGTGATCGCCCGCTACACCCGCGGTGAGATTGACGCTGTCTACATTCTCTTCAACGAATTCAAGTCGGTCATCGCACAACGCCTCGTCGCCGAGCGCCTGCTGCCGATCAAGGAGATCGGCGAAGTCGACGTCCAAATGGCGGAAGAGCCTTCGGAAGAGGAACGGAAGAAACGAATCGAAGCGGCGAAGTCGGCACACGTCGGTCTGCGTCCAGTCGATACCACCGCCGTCGATGAGGCCGCCGCCAGGTTTGCGGCGTCGCCGGTGGATTACATTTACGAGCAGCCGCCCGAGCAGCTTTTCCAGGGTATTCTGCCGAAGTACATCGGCATCCAGATTTTTCATGCGCTGCTCGAGTCGGTAGCCGCCGAGCACGCTGCTCGCATGACCGCGATGGATGCCGCAACCAGCAACGCCAGCGACATGATCGATTCGCTCACGCTGATAATGAATCGTGCGCGCCAGGCAAAGATCACAAAAGAAATTATAGAAATCGTAAGCGGAGCGGCAGCGCAGTGAGGTTCGTATCAGGGCATCGCTTTAGCGATGCCGTAAACCAACGACTAACGACCAACGACTAACGACTAACGACTTTGAGACCTCATCTATGTCAGAAAATATCGGAAACGTAATCCAAATCGCAGGCCCCGCCGTGGACGTGCAGTTCACCGAAGCGGCGATGCCTCCCATTTATCAGGCCCTTCGCGTCGTCAGCGAGGGCTTCACTGTGCCTTCTCCCATCAACGTCATTCTCGAAGTGCAGCAGCATCTCGGCGAAGGCCGCGTGCGCTGTGTCGCAATGGAAGCCACCGACGGCATGGTACGCGGCATGAAGGCAATCGATCAGGGTGGACCCATCTCCGTCCCCGTCGGCCGCGGCACGCTCGGCCGCGTGATGAACGTCATCGGTGAACCCGTGGACAAACTCGGTCCGATTGCCTTTGACAAGAGAATGCCAATTCACCGCCTCGCGCCCGCGTTCGATGAACAGTCGACCACGGCCGAGATGTTCGAGACCGGCGTGAAAGTAGTGGACCTCATCCAGCCGTTCTTGAAAGGCGGAAAGATCGGCCTGTTCGGCGGCGCCGGCGTCGGCAAGACTGTCGTCATCATGGAACTGATCAACAACGTTGCCAAGCAGCACGGCGGATTTTCCGTGTTCGCCGGCGTGGGCGAGCGCACCCGTGAAGGCAACGACCTCTGGCTAGAAATGAGCGAGTCGGGAGTAATCAAGCCCGGCAAACCTGACGAATCCAAAGCCGCGTTGATCTACGGCCAGATGACCGAGCCCCCCGGAGCGCGCCTCCGAGTAGCGCTAACCGCTCTAACCGTAGCCGAATATTTCCGCGACGAAGAAGGCTCTGACACGCTCCTCTTCATCGACAACATTTTCCGCTTCACCCAAGCCGGCTCCGAAGTATCGGCCCTACTAGGCCGCATGCCCAGCGCCGTCGGTTATCAACCCAACTTAGCTACCGAGATGGGGGAGTTACAGGAGCGGATTACTTCTACTAAGAAGGGGTCGGTGACTTCGGTGCAGGCGATTTATGTGCCGGCGGATGATTTGACTGATCCGGCGCCGGCTACTACGTTTGCCCACCTGGATGCTACGACTGTGCTTTCGCGTGCGCTTACGGAGATTGGAATTTATCCGGCGGTGGATCCGCTGGCTTCTACTTCGCGAATTCTTGATGCGCGAATTGTTGGGCAGGATCACTACGATGTGGCGCAAATGGTTAAGGAGACGCTGCAGACTTACAAAGACCTGCAGGACATCATCGCCATTCTGGGCATCGACGAACTTAGCGAAGACCAGAAGGTGACGGTCGCTCGGGCGCGTAAGATTCAGAAGTTCCTCTCGCAGCCGTTCTTTGTGGCCGAGCAGTTCACCGGCACTCCAGGACGCTATGTGAAGATCGCCGACACGGTGAAAGGTTTCCGCGGCATTGTGGAAGGAAAGTACGACGACATTCCCGAGCAGGCTTTCTACATGAAGGGAACGATTGACGAAGTGCTGGAGACGGCGGAGAAGATGAAGGCCGTGGCAGCATAAAATCAGTCGCTGGTCGCTGGTCGTTGGCAAATGCCTCGCGGCTAGTTCTGAGCTGACGACTAACGACTGACTACCAACGACTAACGACTAACGACCAACGACCGAATGGCTACTACTTTCCAACTCGAAATCGTTACTCCCTCGAAGCTGTTGGTGAAGGACGCGGCGGAGGAAGCGCAGATCCCGGGGGTGAGCGGGTATCTGGGAATTCTTCCCGGGCACGCTCCGCTGATTACCGAGCTTGCCGTCGGTGTGCTTACTTACAAGGCGAGTGGCGCCACGCACACGCTGTCGGTGGCGTGGGGGTTTATGGAAGTGCTGCAGGACAAGGTGACGATCCTGGCGGAGGCGGCGGAGCGTCCGCAGGAAATTGACGTAGAGCGCGCGCAAAAAGCGAAAGACCGGGCCGAACAGCGCCTGAAGAGCAACGATCTTCAGGTGGACTACACGCGCGCAGAAGACGCATTGCAGCGCGCGGACACGCGTCTGAATGTGGCGAAAGAAAAGTAGCGTTCCTCTGCCCTGCAAACACTAGAGCCCACTCTGGTGCGGGCCGTCCAGCGGCCCACTTTTCGAAAACGCGAAAAGTGGGGTACCATCGTTTTCTTCTCTGCTAACGCAAAGAACAGCGTGCGCCTGTACTTGCCCGCCCACCCGCCTATCTAGCCGTGCTCGCCTCCGCAAAGGCGTGGCAGTTACAACATTTACGGGATTATTGAAGAGCCGGCGGGCGGGAAAGATCGCGGGCGAGATAGAGAGCGGGCGCGAAGTCCATTCTGCTAAACTTTTCAGTTCCTTTCGGGGCGAGCGAGGCAATTATGGCGATGCAGTTGGTGGGAGTGATTGGGGCGGGCACGATGGGCAATGGGATTGCCCACGTGTTCGCGCGATGCGGGTTCAAAGTGCTGCTGTGCGATGTGGATGAGCGATTTCTGGATCGGGGGCTCGCTACGATTGCGAAGAACCTGGATCGCGAAGTGGCCAAGAACAAGATTACGGCGGGAGACAAGGTCTCCACGTTGGGGCGGATTACGGGGGTGGTGGATCGGACGAAGCTGGCGGATTGCGATCTGGCGATCGAGGCGGCGACGGAGAAGTTTGAGATCAAGGCGGAGATTTTCCGCGAGTTGGATCGCATGATGAAGCCGAAGCCGGAGGTGATTCTGGCCACGAATACGTCTTCGATTTCGATCACGAAGCTGGGAGCGCTGACCGGGCGCGCCGACAAGGTGATTGGGATGCACTTCTTTAATCCGGTGCCGGTGATGAAACTGGTCGAAGTGATTCGGGGGCTCGCGACTTCCGAGGCCACGTTTGAGACGGTGCGCGAACTGGCGGTGAAGCTGGAGAAGACGCCGGTCGAGGTGAATGACGCTCCGGGATTTGTGTCGAACCGGGTGCTGATGCCGCTGCTGAACGAGGCGATGTACGCGGTGATGGAGGGCGTGGCGACGGCGGAGGCGGTGGATGAAGTGTTCAAGCTGGGGATGGCGCACCGGATGGGGCCGCTGACGCTGGCGGATTTTATCGGGCTCGACGTGTGTCTGGATGTTATGCGCGTGCTGCAGGATGGGCTGGGGGATCCGAAGTACCGGCCTTGTCCGCTGCTGATCAAGATGGTGGATGCGGGCTGGCTGGGACGCAAGAGCGGGCGCGGGTTCTACACCTACTCGTAAGATAGGAAACTCGTGAGGTAGGGATATGACGACAGCCTGGGGCGGAATTCTTCCGGAAAGAAAACCGGGCGGCGACATCTTTTATTATTTGCTGGCGGCGATGTCGGGAGCGCTGGCGGGGTGGTTGGACATCAAAGTGGGCGACCTGCTGCTGACGGCGATGGTGGTGCTGGCGGCGAACATGCTGCTGGGATTTCTGAGCCCGCGAAAGCCCTGGCGCTGGGTTGTCTTGGTCGGAGTCTTCGTTCCGGTGGTGGAGTGGCTGGCATATTTTTTTCTTTCGGAAAAGCCGGAGCGGGCGCAGATCTACGAATCCTTTCTGGCGTTTGTGCCGGGAATTGCGGGTGCGTACGGGGGAGCGGTCGGACGGGGCGTGGTGGACAACCTGTTCGCGGGGAAGTGAACTGGGGGAGTTGGCGACGGGCGGCAGGGGACTGACCGGTGGAACTAGGACGCTGCCACGCGGCGCGGTTGGACCCGCTGGGATTTGCCGCTTTTCGATTTGTTCCCTTGGTCCCAGCCGCCAAGATTGAGCGCGACGGCCATACAGGCGGCGCGCAATTCGTCCGCAAGAGCGCGGTCGACCACGGTACGAGCCACGATCATACCTCCGATGGACAGGGCAGCTATGCCCTGCGCGGTGGTGCGGCGACGTCGGCCATTCTGGATCAAGCTTCGCTCCAAGACGCTTACCATTGCTTTGAACACAGTCTCAAAGGCGTGCCTCGCGCTTACGCCGCTACGGGCGACGTCGGTCGGCAATGCGACCATGGGGCAGGAGTTCTCGATGTCCTCGAAATGCTGGCGAGATAGATAGGCGCGGACGACCTGCGACCCTACGTCGGTAGATGACAGATCCACATGCACACCTTCCCAGCAGCTTTTCCACTGCGGGTCGGTGAAGAAGCACCCTAATACCTCGGCGTACAGGTCGGACTTGCTTTTGAAATAGCTATAGAATCCACCGTGCGTCAGGCCCACACCGGCCATGATCTGGTGGAGAGAGACACTATCAAAGCCGTGGCGATTGAATAGCTTGCGGGCGCTGTCAATGATGTTTTTCTTTACTGCCGCGCGATGACCAGCGGGGTAAGGCATAGGGTCTCCTCGTTCGCTAGGCTTTTAAGTATGCCTCGAAGGCGTTCGCCTGCCCAGGGAAATATTATCTTGAACATATTTTCGCGCGATGCTCTTATGCGGTGACGGTTGAACGCAAAGAACCGGGGAGGACGATGATGAGCGATAGAAATAATCCTGCAGCGTTGGCCAATGGGCCCACGCGGCGGCAAGCGATCGTCGGTGTTGCGATCGCATTCGGTGGGCTAGCCCTGGGTTCAACCGACGCTTGGGCGGGAGCCGAGGAGGAGATTTCTCGTACCGCGGAATCCATTCACCAAGAGGCTGTTTTCAAAGCCAGCCGGAAGCGCGTCTACGAAGCGCTCACCGACGCCAAACAGTTCGACAAGGTCATACAGCTCAGCGGAGTCGTGCAGGCCATGCACCTGGGAGACAAGCCCGCGGAGATCAGTCGTGAAGTGGGAGGCGCGTTCGCGCTCTTCGGGGGGTACATCACGGGACGACACGTCGAACTTGTGCCGAACGAGCGCATCGTGCAGGCTTGGCGAACCGGCGGCTGGGCTCCGGGCGTCTATTCGATTGCGAAGTTCGAACTCGTGGAGCAAGGCTTCGGGACCAAGATCGTATTTGACCATACGGGCTTTCCTAAAGGCGAGGCGGAAGTCCTGGCGGCGGGATGGAAAGCGCACTATTGGGAGCCGCTCGAGAAACTCCTAGCTTAGGTTCTGCGCCTAGCGCCGGAGTGCCCACGAGGCCAGTCCCACCAAAGGTACCGGCCGCTGAAAAACTGTTCCCGTTTCCACAGCCGATGGGGGTAAGCTACGGCTATGGGAGTGTCGGTGTCGGTGCTCGCTAGCGGCAGTCGTGGGAACTGCGCGCTGGTGGCGACGAGTTCAACGCGCATTCTGGTGGATGCCGGCCTTTCCGGCCGCGAAACCTTTAAGCGGCTGCGGGCCGTCGGTGAACGCACCGAGGAAATTTCCGCGATCCTGATCACGCACGAGCACTCGGACCATGTTACGGGTTTGCAGCGGCTGGCAACAAAGCTGAATGTGCCTATCTTCCTGACGGCGCCTACCCATCATGCTTGGAGCCGGGCGGTGCGCGATGAACAAGGCTCGATTTCGGAACTGCCGAAATCGGAACATTTCTCTGCCGGGCGCGGCTTTCGGGTGGGCGATATCGAGGTCATGCCTTTCACGATTCCGCATGATGCCGCCGATCCTGTAGGCTTCACGTTTCGCGCCGAAGGAGTGAAGATTGGTTTTGCCACCGACCTGGGTTACATGCCGGCGAGCGTGCGCGACCATTTGCGCGGTTGCAGCGTGTTGGTGATGGAATCGAATCACGATGTGGAGATGCTGCGTTCGGGGCCGTATCCGTGGTCGGTGAAGCAGCGGGTGATGAGCCGGGTGGGGCATCTGTCGAATGAGGCGCTCGCGGAATTCTTCTCCAGCGACTATGATGGGGGAGCCGAGTACTTAGTCTTGGCGCATCTGTCTGAACAGAATAACCATCCCGAAATCGCGCGCGCCGCGGCCGAACAGGCGCTCGGCGGCCGTCAGGGGCTGTGGCACAACCGTGTGCTGCTGGCAACCCAGACGGAGGTTCTCGAATCCATCCGGTTGTAGCCTCTCCGGTTTTAGCCTCTTATGAGCGACTGTGTGGAACCGATCGTAGGGAAAATCCTTGCGGGATGGCGCTACGATATTTCCGGCTTGGCTCCGGAGATGCGCGGGGACTACGAGTTACATTTCGCCAGTTGCGAGCGCTGCCGCAGCCGCCAGAAACTGCACCGCATCATCGATATTTCTCTGATTGTGCTGGCTTCGGCGTCGGCCGCCGTGTTTCTGCTGGCCTTTGCCGTGATCCGGCATTTTGGACTGCGCCACGCTTTCTGGCTGGAGGTGGGCGCGCTGGCGGGCTTTGCGCTGTCGGCGCTGATCTGGCTGATCGTGGCCGTGGCGACTCCTGCGCCCATGGCGGTGGTGGATGTAGCGAAGCTCGGCGCACGACACGTGCATGACCGGCTGCCGGCGGAGATCCGCGAGAAGCTACCGGAAGAATTGCGGATGAAGATCACGGGGTCGTGACCGTTCAGCGATGAAGTTCGGGTTCAAAAGAGCAAGATTTTCGTCCTCATCTTCCCGCCAATGGCTATCTGCATCGGCCTGATCGCCATGTCCTATAAGAAGCGCAACCTGTTCGGCGAGCAAGGTAACTCCAAACGCAAGTCCGTCCGTAGATTTCATCCGAAACAGGAATTTGGCGCCAGTTAAGAAGCCTCTCCCGCAGGAACTGCCTTGATATCCAACTTACAAGTGATACAATCCCGTAATGCCAAAAACACTAATTCAGTCCGTAGTCAAACAACTCCAGCAGGAACGTGCGCGACTTGAGGGTGACCTCCACCGCGTAACCGCTGCGCTAACCACCTTCGGGAAAGTCTTCCTTCAGGGGAGCAAGCGTGGCCGAGTCGCAACTCGCAAGAAACGAACGATTTCGGCTGCAGGACGCAAGAGAATAGCAGCCGCGCAGAGAGCACGATGGGCAAGGGTTAGGGCAGCAGCCAAGAAATAAGTACGCCCGTCTTCCGCCGAGAGCGCCCACGAGGCGGAAAATCCGATCCTCCCGCTTAGACGCGCCCAACGCGAGGGCGCGTCAGTTCGGGAGATCCCTCACCACTGCGGCCACAAACTCGGTAAACTCCCGCACGTCAGCTTCGGTCGTGTCGAACGAGCACATCCATCGCACCACCGACTCCTCTTCGCTCCACACATAGAAGAAGTACCGCTCCTGTATCTTCTTAATCGCCTCCCGCGGAATTTGCGCAAACACCCCGTTCGCCTCCACTGGATACACAATCTCGACTCGCGGAATTTTCTTCACTTCCTGTTCCAGCAGTCGCGCCATCCGGTTGGCGTGCTCCGCATTTCGCCGCCAAAGATCGTCCGTCAGCAGCGCCTCCATCTGCACCGACAGGTAGCGCATCTTCGATGCCAGTTGCATTCCCTGCTTGCGCACAAACAAAAAATCCTCCGCCAGTTCCGGACGAAAAAACACCACCGCCTCCACGCCCATCAAACCGTTCTTCGTCCCGCCAAACGAAAGCACGTCCACTCCCAAGTCGCGCGTCGCCTGCCGCAGCGTCAATCGCTGCGCCGCCACGGCGTTTGCAATCCGCGCTCCGTCCACGTGCAAAAACATCTTGCGCTCGTGGGCAAACCGCGCCAGCGCTTCAAGTTCCGCCGGCTTGTACACTGTGCCCATCTCGGTCGCTTGTGTAAGCGAAATCACCTTCGGCTGCACGTGATGCTGGTCCCCAATTCCGTGATACGCATGCGCCACCGTTTCCACCGTCAACTTCCCGTCCGGCGCGGCCAGAGGCACCAGCTTGCAGCCCGTAAACTTTTCTGGCGCGCCACATTCGTCCGTATAAATGTGAGACAGCTCCGGACACAACACCGCATGAAACGGCCGCGTCAGCGCCTGCAAGCTCAGCACATTCGCCGCCGTCCCATTGAAAACAAAAAAGACCTCCACATCGGCTCCAAACTGTTCCCGGAATTTTCCCACCGCCGATTCCGTGTGCGGATCGTCCCCATATCCCACCACATGCCCCGCGTTAGCGCGTCGTATAGCCTCCAGCACCTCGGGATGAACCACCGCATTGTTGTCGCTCGCAAAACTTCGGCTCGGTTTCATGACCAAACAATTTAGCAGAAGCGAAAATTCCTCGGAGCCTTCTACCCTTACCGGGAATCTATAAATGTTCTAGTATTGCTGCGGTGGGTCGCCGCGATGACCAAGCCCTGAAGGGGCGTCTGATTTCCCGTAGAGACGCGGCTTGCCGCGTCTCCGGAGCAACGATATGACTCGATTCTTCGCGAAAACGTCATCGCTGATTCTGCCGGGCGCAGTTCTAACCGCGCTTCTTTTTACGACCGCGTGCGGCAACAGCAAAGCAGCCAAGGCTGACGCCCCACAGGCCATGACGGTCAAAGTTCAAACGGCCAAGGCCCAGAAAATCGACGACACCACCGACTACGTCGCCACCTTGAAATCCCGCGACTCCGCCGTGGTCATGCCCCAGGTCGAAGGCATCATTACGCAGATCGTTGTCCACTCCGGCGACCAAGTCGCGGACGGCGCTCCCATGATGCAGATCGACCCCGCCAAGCAGCAGGCCACGGTCAAAAGCCAGGAGGACGCCCGCGCCGCCCAGGTCGCTCAGGTCAAATGGGCGCAGCAGAACTACGACCGCGTCAGCGGCCTTGCCAATGCCGGCGTAGTCAGTAAGCAGGATCTCGACCAGGCGCGCGCCACTCTCGACGCCGCCCAGGCGCAACTGCACTCACTCGATGCCCAGGTGAGCGAGCAGCAGGTCCAGTTGCACTACTACAAGGTGGTCGCGCCGCGCGCCGGCATTGTCGGCGATGTTCCCGTCCGGGTTGGCGACCGGGTCCTCACCACTACTACGCTCACCACCGTCGACCGTCCCGGCAGCCTCGAAGCCTACATCTATGTTCCCATCGAGAAATCTGCGCAGCTGAAGATGAATCTTCCGGTTCAGATCGTCGACGCTTCAGGAAGCCCGCTTGCCACCAGCCGCGTCACCTTCATCTCGCCACAGGTGGACACCGCGACCCAAACCGTGCTCGTCAAAGCGCAGTTCGCAAGAGCGACGCTCGCAAACACGAACGACGCCCTGCGCACCGCCCAGTTCATTCGCGCCCGTGTGGTCTGGGGCAGCCAGGAAAAACCGGTGGTTCCGGTCGTGGCCGTGTCACGAATCGGCGGCCTCTATTTCGCTTTCGTCGCTGAGTCTGACCAGAAAGGTGGATATGTAGTCCACCAGAAGCCGCTCCAGATCGGCCAAATCGTCGGCAACGACTATGTCGTCCTCGACGGCGTAAAACCGGGAGACAAGGTAGTCGTCTCCGGCACCCAGTTTCTAGTCGATGGAGTACCTGTAGTCCCGCAAGAAGGCAGCAGCTAGGCATCGGGTGATCGGATCATCGGGCCATCGGGTCATCTACTGAACTTCCGATCACCCGATCACCCGATGGACCGATCACCCGATCACCCGATGCCTTTCTCGACAGCCAACACTTATGGTCGACTTTTTCATTCATCGCCCGGTATTCTCCACCGTCTGCGCCCTGCTCATTATTCTCGCCGGCGCGGTCTGCATTCCTACGCTGCCCATCGCACAATTCCCCAACCTTGCGCCGCCGCAGGTCGGTGTCACCGCCGTCTATACCGGAGCCAGCGCCCAGACCGTCGAGTCCGCCGTCACCACCCCGCTCGAACAGCAGATCAACGGCTCCGAAGGCATGAAGTACATCACCTCCTCCAGCGACAACAACGGCGTCAGCTCGATTACCGCAACCTTCGATCTCAACCGCGATCCCGACCTCGCCTCCGTCGACATCCAGAACCGCGTCAACACTGCTCAAGGACGTCTCCCCAACGCGGTCAAGCAAGTCGGAGTTACCGTCGCCAAGACCTCGGAGAACTTCGTCTTCGGCGCCGCCGTCTACTCCCCCGACGCTCGCTACTCCACGCTCTTCATGAGCAATTACCTCGATGTCTACGTCCGCGACAGCCTGAAGCGCGTTCCCGGTGTGGCCGATGTCATGATCTTCGGAGAGCGCAAATACTCCATGCGGTTGTGGCTCGATCCCGTTCGCATGGCCAGCCGCGCCCTCACCGCCGACGATGTGGTCAGCGCTCTCCAGGAGCAGAATGTTGAAGTCGCCGCCGGACAAGTCGGTGCGCAGCCCTCTCTACTCGGCCAGCAGTTCCAGATCAGCGTCCGCGCCGTCGGTCGCCTTTCCGAATCCACTCAATTCGATGACATCATCCTGAAGAGCAATGCCGATGGCACTCTCGTCCGCCTGCGCGACGTCGGTCACGCCGAGCTCGGCGCCGAAGACTACAGCTCTAACTTGGACTACAACGGGCACGACTCGGTTGGCATCGGCATCACCCAGCTCTCCACCGCCAACGCCCTCGACGTAGACCGTCGCTGCATCGCCGAACTCGAGCGCCTTTCCAAGCGCTTTCCGCCCGGCATGAAGTATGAGCTCGCCTTCGATACCACCGACGCGGTCAGCGAATCCATTCGCGACGTAGTCTCGACCCTCGGCCAGGCGATCTTCCTCGTCATCCTTGTCATCTTCGTTTTCCTCGAAGACTGGCGCTCCACCATCATCCCGGCCGTCACCATCCCCGTCTCGCTCATCGGCACTTTCGCTTTCGTCAAGCTGCTCGGCTTCTCTATCAATACGCTGACCCTGTTCGGCATCACGCTCGCCACCGGCCTCGTGGTCGACGACGCCATCGTCGTCATAGAAAACATTGAGCGCCACTTGCAGAAAGGCGAATTGAATCCCCTCAAAGCCGCGTCTGACGCCATGGGGGAAGTCACCGGCGCCGTCATCGCCACTTCACTGGTGTTGGTTGCCGTGTTCGTGCCGTGCGCCTTCTTTCCCGGCACCACCGGCATTCTGTTCCGCCAGTTTGCGCTGACCATCGCCTTCTCGATTTCGATTTCTGCCTTCAACGCGCTTACTCTTACACCCTCGCTCTCCGCGCTCCTGCTCGGTCGCGAGCACGGAGAAAAGATTTGGTTCTTCAAGCGCGTCGACCGCCTCCTGAGCGCGGTTAACAATGGCTACGTTCGCGCGCTCCGCGCTTTTCTTCGTTTTGAAGCCGTCGCCCTGATCTTGTTTTTCGCCGGCCTCGGTCTCGCTTACCTCGTCTTCCGGCAAGTGCCCCAAGCTTTCGTCCCCACCGAAGATCAGGGCTACCTCGTCGTCGTCATCCAGGGTCCCCCCGGAGCATCGCTCGAATACACGCGGAACATCGGCCAACAGGTGACCGCCATCACCAAGAACTCTCCTGAAATCGAGGGCACTTTCTCCGTCGCCGGCTTCAGCTTCGGAGGCAGCGCACCCAACGCCGGCCTGGTTTTCCTGAGCCTGCGGCCGTATGCGCAGCGCAAGGGCCATGAGCACACCGCCGCCGCCATCCTCAATCGATTGCGCGGCCCCCTGTTCGGAATTTCCGGCGCCATTGTCATCGTCTTCGAACCGCCCGCCGTGCAAGGTCTCGGCCAGTTCGGCGGGTTCCAATTCGAACTCCTGGATCAGGGCAATCACACTCTTCAGGATCTCGACAAGGTCACCCACGACCTCACTCGCGCTGGCTTCGGGCGCCAAGACCTCGCCGGACTCTTCACCACCTACACCGCCAGCGATCCGCAGTTTGTCGTCACCATCGATCGCGAAAAAGCCAAGAGCCTGCACATCCCGCTCAGTCAGATCACCGACACCCTCAGCGTCTACATGGGTTCCGCCTACATCAACGATTTCGATTTCAATAACCGTTCCTATCGTGTTTACGTGCAGGCCGACAAGCAATTCCGCTCGCATCCGCAGGACATCAAGCAGTACTACGTGCGCTCCGATTCCGGCGCCATGGTCCCGCTGGAAAACTTAGTCAGCATCAGCCAGACCGCCGCTCCCCAGGTCATAAGTCACTACAACCTTTTCCGCGCGACGGAAATCGACGGCTCCGCTGCCCCCGGCTTCAGCTCCGGACAAGCCATCGAAGCCATGCAGCAGCTCTCCGCGAAAACCTTGCCCCAGGGTTACACCTACGAATGGTCGGGAGTTTCACTCGAAGAGTTGGCCTCGGGATCGACCACGCTCATCCTCTTCGGTCTCGGAACGCTGGTGGTCTATCTGACCCTCTCGGCGCAGTATGAAAGTTTCGTACTCCCTTTCATTATTCTGCTCGCCGTGCCCATGGCATTGCTCGGTGCTCTTTCCGCCCAATGGCTCCGCGGTCAGCAGAACGATGTCTACTGCCAGGTAGGACTCGTCATGCTCGTAGGCCTCGCGTCCAAAAACGCCATCCTGATCGTGGAATTCGCCGAGCAGTTGCGCGAACGCGGCCTGACCATCCTCGACGCGGCCGTAGAAGCCGCCCGCATCCGCCTGCGCCCGATTCTCATGACTTCCTTCGCCTTCATCCTGGGAGTTGTCCCCTTGGTAACAGCCAGCGGCGCCGGAGAAAACGGACGCCACTCCGTAGGCACCACCGTCTTCGGCGGCATGATCATGAGCACGATCCTAAACTTGTTTTTCATCCCAGTGCTTTATCTCTTAATTGAAGGCTTTAGAGAACGCCGCCGCAAATCCAAAACCGCCTGAGCAAGTGGAGGGACGGGCGCCCTCGCCCGTCCTAGGGTTGCGTAGGGACGGCCGCCCTCGGCCGTCCAGCCGAGCGCAGCTCGGCAGCTGCCCGTCGTCACGCGAACTCCGGACTCGCTATAGAATAGGCTGGCAGGCGCCGGTCTCCGGCGCAAGAAAAAGCAAATTCTCGCCCTTTTCCAGCGTCTGAAAAGTGCGAAGAAGTTCAGGGCCTCTCACCATGTCGCAAGAAACCTTGCGTGAGGTCAAACCAATGAAGAAATCACTGCTCGCAGTTCTTGCTCTCCCATTGATTCTCTCAATGACGATCTTCTCGATGGCGGCGCTCGCCAGTCCCGCCATCCAGGACCACCAACCAACCGGCGCGCTCAGTCAGAAGAGCCTCGATCGCATCTTAAAGGAAGTCCGTCATGAACTCGTGATGCTTCCGTTTTACGGAGTGTTCGACAACCTCGCCTACAAGGTCGACCCGGATGGCACCGTGATCCTGCTCGGCCAGGTCTCGCGTCCCACTCTCAAATCCGACGCCGAAAACGCGGTCAAGCACATTGAAGGTGTCGAAAAAGTCGTAAACAACATCGAGGTGCTGCCCACCTCCCCCAACGACGACCGGATCCGCCGCGCTGCCTACCGCGCCATCTACAGCAACAGCGTCCTAAGCCAATACCAGCTGCGGGCCGTTCCGCCCATTCACATCATCGTCAAGAACGGAAACATCACGCTCGAAGGTGTAGTCGCCCGCCAGATGGAAAAGCAAATCGCCGGCATGCAGGCCAACGGCGTTCACGGCGTATTCTCAGTGACCAACAACCTTGTAGTCGAAGAACAAGAGAAGAAAGACGACAAGAAAAAGTAATTTGATTTCTCAGCCCCTGGAGCGGGCGTGTCCTCTTTGCTCGCGTGGGGACGGGCGCCTCGCCCGTCCAACGAGTCCGCCCAACCGCCCGGACATCAAGACCATCCAGATGCCAACCGCAGCCGCCGGCTACGCCGCTGCTCTCTACGAAAAGCTCCACGAAGCCGACACCGCCAACGTCGACTGGATCGCAGTAGACGTGCCTCCAGATGCGCCCGAATGGGAAGCCGTGCAAGACCGCCTACGCCGCGCCGCCTCGAATGGATAGAAAAGAACTCAACGTCAAATAGTTGGTGCACACGCCTGTTTTTCGATAGTCAGAATAGAATTTCCTCGTATCATGAACTCCGGAGGATCGCCGTGGAACTACCACAGATATTTGGTTTCTACAAGACGTTGGGCGACATTGCTGTGCCAATCGTCGGGACAACTTTGCTGCTAATCGTTGCATTCCAATTTTCACGCTCCATCGGAGGATTGGACCGGCTGCGTCTCGCCTCGATCACACTTGGCATTGCGGTGGTAGGCGTCTCGTATTACCAACACCCTCGCGAGCTAAATCAATTAAATGGAACGATCAGCGACAAAGCTCTGTCCAAGTTGTGTCACGCCGCCAACTCTATGGCTATCTTTGGCTATGTTATTTGCACCGGAGCCTTGACGTTGGTCCACTATCATTGAGGGATTGAAGTAGTGACCGGGAGAAGGTGGGTCGCGCAACGCCTTCACCACTTCCTTGCCGTGGCTTCCTGTAGCCACAACAAACGTTGGCCTAAGGGATTGTTGTTGAAATATCGCCATAGCACTCATTGACCTTTGGGTCTGCGATTCTCAATGAGTGCTAACGCCTTCCATGAGAAGGCCGGTCGGTGTCAAGTTGGTTCGGCGTGGTCTTTGTTGGTCACTGGTTTCTCCCCGGCCGAGCTGCCCGCTGTCGCCACCCTTCCATCCGCACTCTCGGTGAGCGATTCTTCGCTCGGTGCAAGTTGGGTGTTCTCGTTTCAGCCGGTGCTGCCACCTGTTTGTCGACCTCTCTTCCATCTCGAAGATAGAAGTTGGGCCAGGCGTTAGACGCAGTCACCAGAACTCGGCGCTTGGGCTTTGTGTTTCCTTTCGATTTAACTTACCTACGCTGCTGCCGACAGCATCGCTTGACTGCTGTTGCGTAGCACCGCTAGCTTTCGTGCCACTGCGATGACGGCTCGTTTCTTCCCATTCTTCCCGCCGCGCTCGGCCAGCCTCAGGCCCCACCGCCGCAGATCGCTGTCCACTCCGAACGGCCCCAGGATGTGGTGCG
>Ga0316363_10000984_pt1 | contig 28249 bp, 24 predicted proteins | sample Sb_taG_3_FD_200459 | JGI IMG/M metagenome (GOLD analysis project Ga0316363, IMG submission 200459) | Peat soil microbial communities from Weissenstadt, Germany - Sb_50d_a_PC metaG (v2) (version 2) | ecosystem: Environmental > Terrestrial > Soil > Wetlands > Peat | place: Germany: Weissenstadt...
TGGAATCCATGAACCTCATTGCACCTTAGCTAACGGCAATGACGAGACGATAGCATGAACGAAACAACGGTTCCGCTTACAAAAGTACCCTCCGCAATCTACGATTTCCCTGACTTTGGCTGTCTCTACGGAGGTTGGCTGCGGCTCAGCGTGAAATTAGCTGGCAGCCGGTTGTTGCGCCGGGGAAGCGGAATGCTTGTGGCTCGCTTTGTGTTCGCGCCGGATGGCCAGCAGATCTTTATGAAGAAGATCGAGCGCATTCGAGGGTATTTCAGAACCCCACTCGTCGATTTCTTTTTCTTCCCAATGGCCGTTGAGCCGGAGGGCGGCGTCGGTTAGGTCCTCGGGAAACGCTTGGCGGTAATTGCCTTCGCGCAGCAGCACACCGCCGAACTGGCGTCCAGTGTGCATTTCGTAGATGCGGCGGGTCGAACTGCCGCCGTCATTGATAAACACCAGCAGCACTTCGCCTTCCTCGGCGTAATCCGGACGGTAGAACCATGCCTGGGGCGCATCCGCCTTGGGGCGCGCGCGCTTTCTGCCGGTAACCGTAACGACGTCCTGCTCCGGCTTCACTTCGTTCGCGGGATTGTAGTAATAAATTCTCTGGCACGATTCGCAGACCACTACCTTCTCGCCAATCCTCACTTCGTTGTAGATCTGCGGCCGCAGCATCACCTGGCAGCCCATGCATTTGTGGTCGCAAACTTCCGCGAGGCCACTGCCGCGGAACTTCATCACGCGTTCATAGTGGCGAAGCAGATCTTCGGAAATCCCCTGGCGCAGGGCGTTGCGCTTGGCGTTCCACTCGGAGAGCTTCTTCTGATCTTCCGCGCTAACTCTTCGCGCTTCTTCTTTTTCTTTTTCGATCTCGGCCGTCTCTGCCTTGAGCTCGGCCTCCGCCGCTTTGACTTCTTTTTCGCGCACGTCGACGTTGACCATCACCTCCAGGATGCGGTCCTCGTTGAGGCGGATCTCCTGCTCGGCAAACTGGATCTCGTGCAGCAGCGCTTTGTACTGGTCGTTGGTTTTAACGTCGAGCGACTGGTCGCGATACTTGGAAATTTTGCCTTGCAGATCTTTGATACTGGCTTCGAACTTCTTGCGGTTGGCGTCGTCGCTCTTGGCTGCAACCCGCACCTTTTCCAGGTGGGCCTTGGTTCCAGCCAGCTTTTGCTCGATCACTGCCGTGCGTTTCGGCAGCGCGGCGACTTCGTCCTGCAGTCGGCGGATCTCTTTGTCCGCCGCCTGCAACTCCAGCAATTTGTCGATATCAGGAAGCATCGGTTCGGGCAATAACGATTCTAGCATGCGCGAGCGGCGGGCTTGCGGGGCCCTGCCGGGGCGTCGCTCCCCAGCCTGCCAGGCCAGTTTATGGTAGCCTGCGGAGTTTGGTCCGGTTCGCAAAGAACCGCACGGAGGCCAGTTTTGAAGCCGAACAATTTTGCCCTTTTGCTTTTGCTCATCCTCATGATGTTCACCCTTGCCCCTTCTGCACTGTGCCAGCCGGACAACGCCAGCAACATCGTCGTCGAGCGCGTCGGCGACACGGCGTTCGTTCAACTGCGCGCGCCCAGCTTCCAGGCGCTTTCGCCCCGGCAGCAGGCCTTGGCGTACTGGCTGACGCAGGCTTCGATCGCCATCGACCCTATTATTTACGATCAGTTGTCCGCCTACGGTCTGCAACAGAAACGTCTGCTCGAGGAAATCATGGCGCGTCCGAAGGGCATCGACCCGGCGGCGATGGCAAAGATCGCCGAATTCGCGAAACTTTTCTGGGCCAGCCGCGGCAATCACAACGAGCTGACGTCGCAGAAATTTCTGCCGTCCTTTACTTTTGAGCAGTTGGAAAAGGCGGCGCTGATGGCGCAGCAAAACGGAGCATTTCGGACGGCGAATGCCGATCTCCCGCCGCTGAAGGAACCAGCCGACGTGACGCGGGAGCTGGAGTCATTGCAAGCGTCGCTTTTCGATCCCGCGTTTGAGCCGATGATCACCGCCAAGAGTCCGGTGGGAGGAAAAGACACGATCCAGGCCAGTTCGAACACTTTTTATCAGGGCATAAGCCTGGACGATCTGAAAGGACTTCAAGACAAGTATCCGCTGAACTCGCGGGTGGTTAAAGCTGCGGACGGCAAACTTACCGAGCTCGTCTACCGCGCCGGCACGCCCGACGGCAAGATCCCTCCCGGGATCTATGCGACATTCCTGAAGAAGGCCGTCGCATGCTTCCAGAAAGCGCGCGGCTACGCCGAGCCCGAGCAAGCGGAAGCGATTGGCCATCTCATCCGCTTCTACCAGACCGGCGAATACGCGGACTGGGTGGCGTTCGGCACCGCCTGGGTGCAGAACGATGCCGCCGTGGACTTTGACAACGGCTTCATCGAGATTTATCGCGACGCGCGCGGCGCGAAAGGAAGCTCCCAGAGTTTTGTCACCATCACCGATAAGCCCGTCACCACCGCCATGAAAAAACTGGCGCAAAATGCCGGCTATTTCGAACAGAAGGCTCCCTGGGACGCGAAGTACAAGCTCACCTCGTTCAAACTTCCGGTGGTGAAAGCTGTCGAAACCCTGATCGAAACTGGCGATTTCGCCGTAATCACGATCGGCGACAATCTGCCGAACGAAAACGAAATCCACGAGAAATACGGCTCCAAGAATTTTCTGTTCACCGGAAGCGACCGCGCCCTGGACGAAGCCACCGGCAAGACGGCGATCGCGGAGTTCGCCGCCGGCCCCGCCGAGGTCGAGCGCAACGTGAAGTACGGCACGGAAGCTGAGGACCTGATGACGGCATTGCACGAGGTCATCGGCCACGGCTCGGGCAAGCTGAGCGAGCGCGTCAGCGGCGGAGCGCAGCCCTTCCTGAAGGAATATTTTTCCACGCTCGAGGAAGGCCGCGCCGATTTGATGGCGCTGTGGAACGTGTGGGATCCCAAGCTGAAAGAACTTGGCCTGATCTCAAACCAGGAAGAAGTGGCCAAGGCCATGTACGACAATGCGGCTATGGCCGCCTTGACCCAACTGCGGGGTATTCCACGCGGAGATACGATTGAAGAAGACCACGCCCGCGACCGGCAGTTGATCGCACACTACATCGCCGACAAGGTTCCCGGCTCGATCGAACAGTTCACGCGCAACGATAACGCTAAGACCTACGTTCGTGTCGTCGATTATCAAAAGATGCGCCAGGGGGTCGGCATGCTTCTGGCGGAACTCATGCGCATCAAGGCAGAAGGCGACTACGACGCCATCAAGGCGCTGGTCGACAAATACGCCGTCCACTTCGATCCTGCGCTGCGCGACCAGGTGCTCGCGCGTTATCGGAAACTCAATTTGCCGACATACTTTGCCGGCGTGAACGCTCACTTGACCGCCAGCTTTGGCAAGAATGGGGAAGTGGAGAAGGTCGAGATTCATTATTGGGACGACCCCGCCGCGCAGTATTTGGACTATGGCGCAATGTACGACGAGGGTATCCGCCATGAATCGAAGGAGTGAGGCAACCAGCGCCGAAGCGGAGAAAACGCTTGGGGTCACGCACAAGGTATGAAGGACGCGGAGTTGGTGCTGCAATAAATAGCGTGAACGCGCTCAAGATTCTGCACATCGATCGATAGAGATTTTCTTGTTCTATTTTGCGACCGTTAGCTATGATGTGGCACGATCACTACCCAACCGATGAGCAGGAGTCGCAAGAGTCCGATTGGCATGGTGCGAGCGGCAAGACACGTTGCGACGCCCGCCTTGGGTCAGGGTTCAGCGATGCAAAGAAGGGGGGAGGGGGGTAGTGGTAAACACGGGTTAATACCTTCGGAGTTAACAGGCAAGCAGGAACGAAGCGCCGGCAACCTCAGTTCGCCCCCGGCATTCGGATGCGCCGCCTGATCCGCATTGGGAACCAGTTGTTGATACGTGGCCCGCGGCACCTGGGAGTCCCAGTAGCCCGCCGTCTTTGCGAATCCGACGATGCCGAAGAAGAGCGCCGCAATCCCCGCCGCCATGGCCCAGGCCGGCAACGTCGCAGGCCGGGGTGCCAGCGCGGGAATCTTCGGCAGCGACAGGCTGAGCGTATCTTTTGCGGGACAGACCGCCACGCACTCCAGGCAGCCGGTGCACTCCGCCGATTTGATCGTCACCAGCTTGTCGACGGGCAGTGCCGAAGGACATGCCTTGACGCATTTTGCGCAATCAATGCAAGTCTCCGGATTGCGACGAATGCGCGCCGGGCTGAAGAGCGACGCGATCCCCAGCAGCGCCCCGTACGGGCACAGGTAGCGGCACCAGAAATTCTGGATCAACAGCGAGGCGATCACCAGCACGCCCAGCGTGATCGCGCCCGTTTGACCAATGTGGCGGAAGAAGTTCAGCATTTTCACGTCGGCGATCACGCCGTAGGGACTGTTCATGAAAGCGGCGAGTTCATTCGCCGCCATCGAGGTGACGGCCCACACGAAGAAGCCGAGCAGCAGATACTTCAGCCCGCGCAGCCCGATATCGAGCCAGCGCGGCAGGAAAAAGCTGCGCCGGAAGAGTTTTTGCCCCGCACGCCACAAGTATTCCGAGATCGTTCCCACCGGGCACAGCCAGCTGCAGAATGCCTTGCGGAACAGAAACGACATGGCAAGAAACGCAATCAGCAGAAACATGCCCGCAGGGTGCAACGCGGGAACATGATGCGTCAGCGTGAGGTACCTGAGGTTCATCAGGCCAGCGATCGGCAGCCAGCCCTCGACCCCGGCCGGGCGGTGCAAGGAGGTTGGCGCACCGCCCGGCTCAAATTGACGAACCCAGAAGTAGAAGATGGTGCCGATCCAGACGTTGAGCAACAGGAACCCGGACTGGAAGCTGTGGCGCAAGCTCTGCGAGCGGTCGCGATCGGCGCGGCGGACAAGTTTCTTTTTTGCTTTGGCCGCCGGTTTCGGCCGCGGCTCACCCGGCGTCGGAAGCGGAATTGACGAAATCTCTATCGGCGGAATCTCGGAATGAATTTCGCTTTGAATTTCATTATGAGCTTGTGTTGCCATGAGGACATCCTTACTCTTTCAGCGTAGACGGCCCGTTACCGGAAGGATGTGACTTTTGTCACGCACATTCCTATTCTCTTCTGACTGCTTACTGATCGGAAACGCGGCCAAAACCAACGGCTGACTTTCGTAATCTGCCCTGTTACCTCCGCCTGATGCAAAATTGATGAGAATGCCCCCCACAGCCATTGCGCCGAAAGGACAACGGGGTTCGCGCGTCAAGCTCGCCGGATCCATCCTTGCCCTAGTACTGCTCGAAAACGGGCGTCAGATCCGCGGCCGCATGAATCAGCTCTCCGTCAACGGGGGACTGGTCTCGCTCGAACACCCGCTCGACGAAGGCATCCGGGTGGAAGTCCTGTTCCACATCGGCTGCACCAGCATCCGCTGCCGCGCGCACATGTTGTTTCCCATGTGGGCCACCAAAGGATGCCTCCAGCCTTTCCGCTTTTTGGACCTGCCCGAGGCCAGCCGCGCCAGTTTGAACCGGGAATTGGAAAACCTGGTCCGAGCCGGCGCGTCTCAGGAAGAAGAAGAAGCCGAATAGGTCGCTCATTTTTCTGCTGCTGCCAAAATCTCTTCCAGCGAATACTTCTGCAAATCGCCAACCCGCTCTAGCGTGATATCCGGCTTCGGATACTCGGCCACCAGCGCCGCATCCAGCGCGTAGTGTCCCTGGCGCGGAAACACCGTCGTGACCCGCGCACCCCAATATTTCTTGATCGCGGCCAGAATGCGCACCTTGTCGTCCACCATCACGTAGTGCGTCGCCGGATACCTCGCCTCCACATCGTCCAGTTCCCGTTCCTTATGGATATAGATCAAGACGTTCCCTTCGAAGATCTCATACAGGCCCGAGCGGTCGATCTTGAGCGGCTGGAAAACCACATCGCCGTCGCTCAAGATCACTGGCCGCCCCAGGTGCCGCGCGTGTTCCACCGCATCGAGCGACTCCGGAAACAGCTGGTTCGCAAAGGGATAATTCACCATGAAGTGCGACACCGCCAGCAGCTTCTGTTCTCGCGGCTGCTCGATGCGATAACGCTGCAGCGCGCCCAGATAGTCGGCGTATCCGAGTTCCGTTCGCAACTGCTCGAAGATTTCCCAATAGCGCTGCTCGCTGGCCGCGCCCACTTTATTCGTGAGGTACCGCTTCAGATCTTCCGCCACGCGATCGTTGTCGAGCAGCGTATTGTCCACGTCGAAGAAGAACACGGTGCTCGGGTTGGCAGCAGCGCGATTCACACGGTCTCCAGAGTGATGATCTTCAGAAAAACAGTGGCCCTATCATGCCAGAAATCGTGGCCAACGTGGCCGCTCGCCAACGCAGGAATTTCGGTAGTGGCTGTCCAAATTCAGCCACTACCGCAATTTCCGCACTTTTTGCGTCTGAGCCATCCCGGGAGCGCGAAAGGAGAAAGAACAGGAAATTTGCGCCCGCCACCGTCGCGGGCTACTTTGTTCAAAGTAGCCCACTACCCCGCCACGAACGGCTTGTGCAGGTCCCATCCCTTGTAGTACAAAGGCCTGTACTACATAAGGCATCGGTTAACAATCCATAAATCAACCGGGGCGGATGCCCCACAAAGCGGGCGAATCCGTTCTCGCCTCTCCCAGGAGCCGCCTTCCGTGGAACACATCGACCCAGCCGTCGTCCATCGCTTCGACACCCGCTCCAGCCGGCCTTGTGAATTCTGCCGGGAACTCGACCCGCAGTTCCCCCAACGCCACCCGCTCGACCAGATGGTGGCCAGCAGCCGCAAAGCCATTGCTTCCGCTCATTTGACCGAGGACGGCTATGTACGCCACCGCATGCTCGAATTGCACCGGATCGCTTCCCGCGAGCCGCTCACCGCGGCATAACCGGCGGTTTTCGGCCTCAGCGCAAATTTTCGCGCAAATTTTTCACGCAACTTGTGCGGTGGCGGCGGCTTCTAACCAGTTAGGCCCGAAATTGCTGTACCCTACGCGGGGGAGGCTTCCCATGCTGGCCGGTATGCGATCCCGTTTCCTGCTTTTCTTCTTGTTGGCATTCTCCGTCGTCTCCTGTTTGCCCCTTCAGTCTCAGATTAACGGCGTGCCCCCGTCGGTCACTTCCATCGGTTTCGGCGGGCGCTTCATTAACGGTATTAGTCCCAGCGTGACGTCCCTCGGACTGAACGGTTACGGCAACAGCTGGTCTGTTTTTGGAAACTGCTGCGCCAACATCTTCATGCCGGCGAACCCAAATCCACCGCTGTTCTCCGGGCGCCACCACCACCACCGGGATCACGCCGTTTTCGCCGTCGGCGTCAGTGAGCCGGCTTACGTTCCATACGCGGTTCCCTACGACCAGGAAGCCGACGATGACTCACGCGACGTCGACTACGTCCACGCTCCTGGTACGCGGAACGCCAAAGCAGCTCCCGGTGACCCAGCTCCCGGCGACCCAGAAGAGCCCGTGGCCGACCAACCCTCGACCGTTCTCGTTTTCAAAGACGGCCACCAGTCCGACGTGCTCAACTACGCCATCGTGGGCGATACGCTCTTTGACTTCGGCACCGGCCGGACTAAGAAAATCCTCCTCGCCGACCTCGATCTCCCCGCCACCCGCAAAGCCAACGACGACCGTGGCGTGGACTTCCAGATCCCGGCAAGCATTGCACGGCAATAAGCTTCCGCTGCGAGTTCGGGGGAGCGCGATTCCCCCCTTAAGCTGGCTCGCCCCTGCCGGGGCTGGATTTTCCAGCGTTTCTTCCCGCCGGGTTGCCCTAAGACGAGTTCTCACGCACCCCCCCCAGCCCCTTCCGTCCCCCATGACCCGGGGCATTCCACCCGTATTTCCCGCTTGACACGACCCTGCCGCTATATGGATACTTATTCATTCGGTTGCATTTTTATTCATGTCGAAAACAGCGCGCCACAAAGCGATCCTCGATCTGCTCGACGAAGGTTCTGTCGAAAGCCAGGACTCTCTCCAGCACCGGCTTGAGCGCAAGGGCTTCGACGTAGGCCAGGCGACCCTCTCCCGCGATATCCACGAACTGAGACTCGTCAAAGGCCCAGAGGGCTATCGGCGCATTGGCGAGAGCTTGGGCGCCGAAGGCGTTTTGCCCTCGGTCATGCATCTCGCGCGCCAGTTTGTGGTCGAAATCCGCCAGGCCCAGAACCTGTTGGTGGTGAAGACCACGGTGGGCAGTGCGCAGCCTGTCGCCGCCGCCCTCGACGCCTCGCGCTGGCCTGGGGTCGTCGGCACCATCGCCGGCGACGACACCGTGCTCGTCATTGCTACCGACAAAAGGCAAGCGCAAGCCCTTGCCCGACGTATTCGCGAGCTGTCGTAGTGGACTGCGGAAAGCCGATTTTCGATTCCAGCCCCTAAAGGGGCGTCTGATTTAGGTGAGCTTACGGCATCGCTAAAGCGATGCCCTGATACGAACCCGAATTTCTTGGAAATGGAGTGTTACGAAACGCAAATGAGAACCGAGCCCATGGCATTGATGAACCCGCCGAAGACGAACCCGCCCGGCCTGCCGCCGGAACCGGTCGCACCGCGCGATCTCGTCTCCATCCACGACCTCGCCCCCGCCGAAATCCTCGCGCTCTTTGACCTCACGTCCATGCTGAAGCAGCGGCCGACGGACTTCCGCGGCGTTCTCGCTGGCAAGCAGATGGTCATGTTCTTCGAGAAGCCCTCGCTGCGCACCCGCCTCACCTTCGAAGCTGGCATGGACAGCCTGGGCGGCAGCACGTTTTTCGTCGACCAGACGGCCAGCCGCCTCAATGCCCGCGAGTCTCTCTACGACATTGCCCACAACCTCGAACGCTGGATCGACCTCATCGTGCTGCGCACCTTCAGCCATGCGGTCGTCGAAGAGATGGCTACCTACGCCGACGTTCCGGTGATCAACGCCCTCAGCGAGCTCGAACATCCCTGCCAGGCGCTGGCCGACTTCTTCACCCTACAGGAGCATTTCGGCGATCTCTCGAAAATTCATTTCGCTTACGTTGGCGATGGCAACAACATGGCGCACTCCCTGCTTCTGGCGGGCGCCTCCGTCGGCGCGAAAGTTTCCATTGCCACGCCGCAGCACTACGGGCTCAATCCCGTCATCGTCACCATGGCGAAATCCATAGCGGACGAGACCCGGGCCTTGCTGCGTATCCTGACCGACACGCGCAAAGCCGTTGCCGGAGCCGATGCCGTCTACACTGATACCTGGGCCAGCATGGGGCACGAACAGGAAGCGCAAGAGCGTGCCGCCATCTTCGCCCCTTACCAGGTGAACGCTGCGCTCATGCAGCTCGCCAAGCCGAATGCGCTATTCATGCACTGTCTGCCCGCGCATCGCGGCTGTGAGGTGACCGACCAGGTCATCGACTCGGTGAACTCGGTCGTCTTCGATCAGGCGGAAAATCGTCTGCACATTCAGAAAGCCATTCTCGTATGGCTATTGGGCGGCGGCGTGGGCCGCTTCCCCGCTAGGAGCGCACATGCCTGGAAAGCCTGAAAAAATTGTTCTCGCCTACTCCGGTGGGCTCGATACTTCCATCATCATTCCCTGGCTCAAGGAAAACTATGCCTACGAAGTGATCGCCATGGTTGCCGACATAGGCCAGGGGGACGACCTTGAGGCGGTCGTTAGTAAGGCCTACAACACCGGAGCCAGCAAGGTGGTGGTGGAAGACCTGCGCGAAGAGTTCCTTACGGGCTACGTCTGGCCCGCGCTCAAAGCAGGCGCGGTGTACGAAAACAAGTATCTGCTCGGGACCTCACTCGCCCGCCCCGTGATCGCGAAACATCAGGTCGAAGTTGCGCTGCGCGAAGGAGCCTCGGCCCTCAGCCATGGAAGCACCGGCAAAGGCAACGACCAGGTTCGCTTCGAGATGGCCTACCAAGCGCTCGCTCCCGAGCTGAAAGTGGTTGTGCCGTGGCGCGAGTGGGACCTGAAATCGCGCGAAGACTGTCTCGACTATGCCGAGAAACGCGGCATTCCCGTCGCCGCGAGCCGCGAGAAGATCCACAGCCGCGATCGCAATCTCTGGCACCTAAGCCACGAGGGCGGAGAGCTCGAAGACGCCGCCAACCCCCCGTTCCCGAGCACATGGCAGATGACGCTGTCGCCCAAGCAAGCCCCCGACAAGGAAGAGCAAGTTGAAATAGGATTCGAAAAAGGCGTGCCCGTCTCGGTGGGCGGCCAGGCTCTCGATCCCGTTTCGCTAGTCGAACTGCTGAACGAAATCGGCGGGCGCAACGCGGTGGGACGCATCGACCTGGTCGAGAACCGGTTCGTCGGCATCAAGTCGCGCGGCTGCTATGAAACTCCCGGAGGCAGCTTGCTGCTCGCCGCCCACGGCGAACTCGAATCCCTCTGCCTCGATCGCGACCTGCTCCACTTCAAGCAGCACGTCGCCCTAAAGTATGCCGAGCTCGTTTACTTCGGCCTGTGGTTCACGCCGCTGCGCGAAGCCCTTGACGCCTTCGTCGAAACCACGCAACAGAATCTGACCGGCTCGGTCACGTTCTCGCTCTACAAAGGCAACGTCAACGTGGTCAGCCGCAAATCGGATTACTCGCTCTACCGCACCGACCTCTCCTCATTCACCATGGGCGCAGGCTATGATCAGAAGGACGCCGAAGGCTTTATCCGCATCCTGGGATTGCCCTCGCGTTGCCGCGCCCAGACGCAGGCCAAAGTAAAGGTAGAGGTTGCGCAATGAAGATGTGGTCCGGCCGCTTCCGGCAGCCGCTTGACCCCGAATTTGAAAAATGGCAGCGGTCCTTCCCCTACGATCAACGGCTGCTGCCCTTCGAACTCGCCGCCAGCCGCGCCCACGCCAACGCTCTCGAACACGCTGGAGTGCTGTCTTCCGAAGAGCTTTCCGAAACCGTGAAAGCGCTGGAAGAAATCGGCCACCGCGCCGAAACGTCGCCGGAGTTTCTCAACGATCCGGAAGCCGAAGACGTCCACCATTTTGTCGAAAAGCAACTCGCCGCGCTGATCGGCGCCACTGGCTACAAGTTGCACACCGGCCGCAGCCGCAACGAGCAGATCGCGACCGACCTCCGGCTCTTCGTGCGCCAAAGCATCGACGCCCTGCAAAACTTGCTCGCCGATTGGATCGAGGCGATCCTCGCGCGCGCCGAGGCGGCGGGCAGCGCGTCTTCGCTATTAGCCATGCCCGCGTACACGCACCTGCAACCGGCGGAACCCGTCTTAGTCGCGCACTGGTTGCTGGCTTATGTGGAAATGTTTCTCCGCGGCGCCTCGCGCCTCGCCGACTGCCGCAAGCGCGCCAACCTTTGTCCTCTGGGATCGGGCGCCGTGGCCGGAGCGACGCTCACACTTAATCGTCAAGCCATGGCCGCGGAGCTGGGCTTTGATGGCCCGACGGCGAACAGCATCGACGCGACCAGCGACCGCGACTTCGCCATCGAGTTCGTCGACGCGCTCGCGCTGCTCGCTCTCCACCTCAGCCGCTGGGCCGAAGAGATGATCTTGTTCTCCACACCCGCGTACGGTTTTGTCGAGTTACCCGAGCCTTATTCGACCGGCAGCAGCGCCATGCCGCAGAAAAAAAATCCCGACTTGCTGGAACTGGTGCGCGGCAAAGCGGCGCGCGTCATGGGTTGCGCCACCACACTGCAAACTTTAGTGAAGGGCCTGCCCCTCGCCTACAACAAAGACTTGCAGGAAACGCAGGAACCCGTGTTTAACGCCTCCGACACGATCATCGGCATGTTGCCGCTCGTGACCAGATGGATGAACACCGTCGAATTCAACGAAGCCAAGATGAATCAGGCCGCAAGTTCGGGATTTATGAACGCGTGGGCCGCGGCCGCATATATCGTCGAACGCGGAGTGCCGTCGCGACTCGCCCACGAAGCGGTCGGCAAGGCCGTGCAGTTGGCCGTGGAACGCGGATGCGATTTACAAAAACTGCCGCTCGCCGATCTGCAAGCGATCCACTCGAGCTTTGACGCCGCGTTCCACTCCAGCCTCGGTCTTACTCAAGTGCTCGGACTGCACGACGTACCCGGCGGCACCGCGCCTCGTCACGTCAAGCGCGCCCTGCAGAATGCACGGGAGCGCGCCGGCTTGCTGCGGTCGCAAGAACCGCTCGCCGCACGCTAGTAACGCGACCGCACGCTGGCAAGCGTGAATCGGCAGCCGTAACAATCACGTGGCGGCGACTCTAGAACTCGAGCACATCCACTTCCGCGCTGTAAGGCGGGGAAGGTCCCCATTCGAATCCTGGCGTGTTATACGTTCTGAATTGCAACGAACTATTGCCGCCGACGAAAACAGGAGAAACGCAGCTGGCTGGGATTCCAGAGGGGCCAGCAACGAGAGCCGCCGCACAAGGGCCTGTGGCTTGCTTTGCCCAATAAACCTGCAAGCCTTCGCCGACCGTTCCGTTATTTGCCTGTTGAGTCACATCGCTCAACAGAAGAACATTTGCGCCAGCGCTGCCAGCCGTGAAAAGTGTTTGCCAATTCGGGTAGGTGGCGCTGGTCCAATCGAGTAAATTTGATTCGTAGTCGCCGAACGGACCCGAGCCGCTGGCCGGTGCCCCGAAGACAATGAGCGCATACCACGTAGTGTCTCCCGGGTAAGTGTGAATCCAGACTTTGGTGCCTCCGGCGATTCTCACTGGAACAACCGCCGACGTTCCGACTGGCACTGCCAGAGAGTTGTAACCGTTCTCGTCCGTCCAACTCAGATAGGGCACGTCCGTGCCTACGTAGCCGGTCGAATAAGCCACAAGCAGCGCACTGGTGCTGCCCGAAGCTCGGTAAACGGGAAGCGCGTAAACGATGCCTGCAGGCAGCTCACCGGTTACCTCGGACAGGCCGCCTTGCCCTTGTGCCCCGCTTGGCCAAAAACCCAGTCCGGAGACGTAAAGAGAGTAAAGGAAACGGTTGTCATCGCCGTCAGTTTCAACCGTGGGAGTCGTGTCTGCATGGACTCTGAGCTTCGCCAGGAGAGATATGTAGCAGTTTCCCACTCCTAGTCCGCCTTCTACTCCGGTGCTGGCTGGTCCGATGCTGCCTTGCTGGGAACGTGCAACTCCATTTTCGTCAGTCCAGCGCAATGTGGGCACTACTGCACAACTCGTGGTTGATTCGTAGACGCTGATCAGGTAGCTGGCGTCGCCCGTCGGAGCCGACATAATGGCAGTGGCCGGCAGGTCGGTAGTTCGATTGAAAAAATCCTTTCGTATTTCAGTAACCGATGCGCTCCCGCTACCACAAAGCGCCAGCAAGAATGCTGTCAGCAACGGCCCGCGATACTTCATGGGTAAATCCTTCCGGGGAATCAGTGTCGTCCCATGAAACGACGTTAGTCGTATGCTCCCCATCTCGCACAGACCACGAAAGATGGACAGCCGTTTGTAGCCATCGGGGAACCGAGCTTTCAGCGAAGAAGGTCCTCGGCCACGCGGCGACTGGCAAAATTTGTCAATCCGGGTCCCTGAAAGTGTCATACTGGGCGAATCGAGTGTGACTGAGGAGGTGACTATCCCGCAGAAGGCCGCTGAAAACATTGAAGTTTCGTCCAGAAGGACATCTCACTTTTGTCACTCGGGTCTCTGGCCCTCAGCGTGCGATCGTACAAGGGAGTTGGTCATCCAACCAAAACAGTCAAACGGAGACGAGGACAATTTTAAATGCGGAAACAAAAGGGCTTCTCACTGATCGAACTGCTGATCGTGGTGGCGATCATCCTGATCATCGCCGCGATTGCTATCCCGAACCTGCTGCGCGCGCGTATTGCGGCCAATGAGTCGTCCGCAGTGGCGTCGCTTCGCACCATCAACACCGCAATGATTTCATACAACTCCAGCTACCCGACGGTGGGCTTTGCGGCCAGCCTGACCGTTCTGACGGGCACCTGCACCGGCGCCACGACGCCCACCTCAGCTAACGCTTGCTTGATCGACTCGACGCTGGCATCGGGCACCAAGAGCGGCTATAACTTCGCTGCGGCGGGCACGTCCGGCGGCTATGCTGCGTGGGCAAACCCGGTGACTCTGAACACTACGGGCGTGAACTCCTTCTGCTCGGTCGCGGATGCAGTAGTGCGCAACGTCGGCGCCGGGACGATCGCTACCTGCGCCGGAACCGAGACCCCGCTGCAGTAAGCTTGGATTTGGCAAAGTACCTGGGGGAGGGTACAAGCCGGAAAGAAGCAGAGGAGAAATCCTCTGCCTTTTTTATTGGGGGGCGTTTTCTGGTGTGCGTCCGAGCCTTCTTCTGCCCGCAATGCATCTAACCACCAAAAGAGTCCCTTAACGGAGTCTTGGCCCTGATTCTTACCCGAGTTCTTTTCTTCGCGCTGTTTCTTCTAGCTGCATACGCCGTCCAGCGATTCTGGTTCTTGCGGGCGTGGTCGTGGACTGACTCGTTCTCGAATGCCAACTGGCGCTTCGGGCTTCACGCCGGACTGATCGCGCTGGCCGCTGCTCTGCTGGCTACACTTCTTGATCCGCTGCTTGGGCATTTGGTCTCGCGCCTCAGCTTTGGCGGCTTCAATCTTGGCAGATCGCTCGCTACGTTTGCCCGGCTGTGGCTGGCTGCTTCGTTCTTTGGATTCCTGGCGATTGAATCGGTGGGAGCGATCGAGTGGGTCACGAATGCCGCTGTCCGGCTTCGTCCCGGCACTGTCGCTGGTGGGTTCAGCCCCTCGCGCCGGACTTTTTTTCAATATGCCGCCGCTTTCGCCGGCGGCTTTCCATTCCTTGCCGCTACCTACGGATTTGCCGCCGGCCGCTTGCGTTACACCATCGAGCGCGTCGACGTGCCCGTGGCCAATCTTCCGCCGGAGTTGGATGGGCTGCGCATTGCTCAGCTTAGCGACATTCACATTGGCGACTACATGCCGCCTCGCGAAATCGCCCGCGCTGTCGATATGGCGAACGGGCTGCAGCCTGACATTTCTTTTGTTACGGGAGACTTCGTCTCGGGCGTTGGCGATCCGCTGGACGTTTGCATCACCGAGTTGAGCCGGCTGCGCGCTCCGCTTGGCGTCTGGGGATGCAATGGCAACCACGAAATTTATGCGGGAGTGGAAGACGACGCGGAACGGCTCTTCCGCGAAAAGGGAATGCGGCTGCTGCGCGCCGCGAGCGCAGTCGTGGAGCACAACGGAGGGCGATTCAATCTGCTGGGCGTCGATTATCAGCGCGATCACATGACGAGCGGCGAGGGCACCGGGCCCATGTTGCAGGAAATCGAGCACCTGATCCGGCGCGATATGCCCAACGTGTTGCTTTCGCACAATCCGAATTCGTTTCACCGCGCGGCCGAACTCGGCATCGAACTCAGCCTTGCCGGTCACACTCATGGCGGGCAGGTAAAGTTTGAGATCGTGGATCACAGCGTCAGCCCGGCTCGCTTGATCACGCCTTTCGTCGCCGGACTTTATCACCTGCCAATGCACGCCTTTACCGCGCCCGCAAGCAACGGCGTACAGAAGGCTGCGCTTTATGTGAACCGCGGCCTCGGAACCCTCGGCTTCCCGGTGCGGATCGGTGTCCCGCCAGAGATCACGCTGCTGACCCTGCGGAGGGTATAAAAGCAGCCCTTGGGCGCATGCGTGGGCCTAACTCTCTATCTTCTTGATGTACAGCCGAAGCCCAGCCAATACTATCCCGATGGCAATGACGGATATTCCGAACCCGAGACGGCGATAGTTGCGTTCCACCATGGCATCCTTCCCAGCTTGCAGGTTCTGGGCCGCGATTTTCAGGCCAGCTTGAATATCCTGATCCACCAAGTCCGTCCGGAAGCTATGGATCGTGACTCGCGCCTTGGTCAGCGAATCCCGTGCCTGATCCTGTCCCAGCCGAGCCTCGCTCACCTCCATGCCAGAAGACTCGGCGACACGGAGAATCGAGTCTGCGCTTTTATTGGCATCGTCCAATCGACGCAAGCTGCTCAGTAATCCTGCCCTGGCTTGATCGCACTCGTCACCTGGGTTATGACACCGCATGCAGGCGGCGTCAGGACCAGTGCCCAGCATCGCGTCCGTTGGATGTCTGATGCCATGATTGCTATGACACACGACGCATCCGGGAAGAGAAGCGGCTTCAAAGGCCTTTTTGTGCGTACTTTTTTCGTACATCTGGGCTTGGAAAGCGTGACAGTTCGAGCACACATTCTGAACCTTGTCTACGCCTGGCGGCGCCGCGCCATGGTTTCCATGACAGGTTGAACAGGTGGGCGCACTCAGATCGCCTCGCACCGCTAGCGCTTCGTGGTGCACGCTGATGCTGTACTTGGCGAACTGATCCGTGGGAATGGAATATCCCTTCATGTAACTGGTGTCAGCATGGCAGCGAGCGCAGGTGTTCGCCACGTTGACCGGGTTAACCGTGGAGCGGGGATCGCGGGGCGACCTTAGATCGTGCACACTGTGACAATCCGTGCACACTGCTACCTTCGTGTCTCCCGCTGCGAAGCGCTTGCCGTGCACACTGGTGCGGTACTGGTCCAACTGGTCGGTGCGCAAACTGGGGTTGAACTGCCGAATATAGGCGGGATTCGAATGGCAACTTCCGCACAACTGCGGGATCTGCCGGCGATCAACCTTGCCTTTCCAGCCTGCCTTTCGGCTCATGGCTTGGTCTGCATCGTCGCTGGTTGGGTCGCCGCCGTGGCAACTGGCGCAAGTCAAGCCTTTTTGTGCGTGTATGTCTTGGCTGAACTTCTCCTGGCTCACTCCCAGAGGATCAGGCAAGGTGGAGTGACAATCCAGGCAGGAGTTCGTGATTTGCCCATGACTTTGCCCATAACCCAGGCACGCTGCCAACACGACGAGCCCAGCCAGCCCGGCATAACGGGCGGCGCGGAACGGTCGGAGCTTATTTCGCAAGAAGGCCATAAACACTCATACCTGCTACGTACGCAAGAGCAAAGACGGAAAGCCCAGTGATCCACCGTTTCATATGTGAGGGTTGGTCACTCTCAAAGAACGGCAGCAGCAGCCACAACAAGCCGACGAGGCCGAAAGCAATTACACCCAGAACCTCCCCGTCGATGAACCACACTTTGGACGGGATGAGCTTGAGCGTCTGAAACATGAAGAGGAAGTACCACTCGGGCTTGATTCCCGCTGGGGCAGACACAAAAGGATCTGCCTTGACCCCAAGGTTCCACGGGAAGACTGCTGCCAACGCGCCCAGCACTCCCAGGGCCACGTACCAAGCCATCAATTCGCGCAGCACGAAGTTGGGAAAGAACTTCATTTCCCGCTTGGCGGAGGGATCTGCGGTCCACTGCACTTCCAGTTTCGGTGGAATGCTCATGCCCAGGCGTTGCACCAGCAACAGGTGCACCAGGAGCAGCACGGTTGCAATTCCGGGCAGAACGGCGACATGGAATCCAAAGAACCGGGTCAGCGTGGCTCCCGTCACGTCTTCACCACCCCGGAGAAAGATCATCATGGGCTTGCCGACGATCGGAATCTGCCCGGTAATCTCGGTGCCGACCTTGGTCGCGAAGAAGGCCAGCGTGTTCCAGGGCAGCAGATACCCGCTGAACCCAAATCCCATCACCAGAAATAGAAGCAGCACCCCGCTGACCCAGGTCAGCTCCCGGGGTTTGCGGTAGGCCTTGAGAAAGAGCACGCTGAACATGTGCGCGAAGGCAGTAAAAATCATGAGATTGGCGGACCAGGAGTGGATGGAGCGAACCAGCCAGCCAAACCTCACCCGGGTCATGATGTACTGGACGCTTTCGAAGGCCTCGTTGGCGCCCGGACGGTAATAGAGGAGCAGCAAGATCCCGGTCAGCACCTGGATCACAAAGAGAAAAAGGGTAATGCCTCCGAGGAAATACCAGTAGGACAGGCGATGACTGGGGACGGTCTTGTGGCGGAGCGGGGCGGTGAGGTCGTCCAAATCAAGGCGTTCATCAAGCCAGCGGCGGACGGCGGCGAACAAGGTCACGCCTCCCGCTTCCGGCTGACGACAATGTCATCGCCGCGCAAGTGGACATCAAACACGTCGAGCGGCCTGGGCGGCGGACCGGAAACGTTGCGGCCATTGAGATCGTAGAGTCCGTTGTGGCAGGCACACCAGATCTCGCGCAGATCGTTGCGATACTGCACCGTGCAGCCGAGGTGGGTACAAGTGGCGGAGAAAGCGCGATAAGTGCCGTCGCTCTCCATGATCAACAGGCCGGGACGGCTGCCGAAACGGAAAATCTTGCCGGAATTCGGCTTCAGCTCGTTGAGCTTGGCGGCGACGACCTGGTCCCCACCGAGATCTACCACCGCCGGAGGGACAAGATAGCGGAGCACGGGATAAATGAAAGAAGCAAAAGAGGCAAGTAGGCCGCCACCGAGGAAGATTCCCACCACGCGGCGGCGCGTAGGTTCGGGTTGGGAAAGTTGGTCAGCGCTCATTCACTGCGCCCCCTGCCGCAGGAACCACTCAGCGATCCGGATCGCCAGTCTCGTGGGCAGATTCCCCGGCTCAAGAATGCACTTCCACGGTACGCTGCATCTCGCGCAGCCACATCGTCTGGAACAGTTGCAGGCGATGTCCAATGACGACGGCCAGATTCAGAGCGATTTTATACCCAGCCGCCGGATTAGCAGCAAGATACTCGCGCAACGCCTCCCGCGGCAGGGCGATAACCTCCGCTTCACGCAGCGTCGCGGTGGCGGTGAGGGTGAACCGGTAGGGCGGAATCAGGGCCGACCAGCCCAGGGTCTGACCGGGCGATCTTTCTTCCACGAAAATATCCTCTTCCCGGCCCCGGACCTGCATTGGCAGGGTAAGCCTGATTCGGCCGCGTTCGGTCAGGAACAGGCGATCGGCTGGGTCTCCCAGCCGGAACAGCTCGGTTCCGCTGGGAACGATCAGCCTGGTGCCGAGTCCCAGAACCTGCTCGGCCTCGGCGGACAAGAGTCCGTTCAGCAGATCATACGTCATGAGCCACTCTCTCAGTTCGCAAACCTCAGTTCACAAACGGTGAAGACGTCTTGCTGTGCAACAGGGCCTGCGTGGGAAATGCGACGAACGATTCCGCGGCAGCCTGCTCCATGCGGACGTGGTTCTCAATTTGCAGCAACAGGACTTCAATCGGCACCGGCCAGGCCGGGGCTGGCGGTACAGTTGGCGGTGCAGCAACACGGTCCGAGAAAAAGTGGGCCGCGGCATCCGCTTTGACCAACGAAAGCGCGGGCTGCACAGCTGAATCCGATGACTCCGAACGGGTCGCCGCTCCAAACGCAACCGCCGCGATTCCCATCCCAAATACGGCCATGCACAAGCCCATCAAGAACATTTCCATGACACCCCTCCTTCAGCACTTCTCACTTCAGCTCTTCTTATCGCACGTGGTATGCCAGCGTTGGCCGCGCCCTAACTCCTTTTCCTTCAGACGATGTGGGATGCGCGAAACCACCTTACTGCCAGAATGTCAGGTCGAGCCTGACTATTCGTCAGTCGTTGACGGCAGTCGGCGCGTGTGCCATCATCCCGCCATCTCTGTGCCCTCATGATGAAGCTGCGTTTTGCCAGCATGACGGTCGGCCTCGCGCTCGGTGTCACCGCGGCGGTGGTTGTGGCCTGCACGGTCGCCGCCTACGTCTTTTCGGTCCATCACTTTCAAAGCCTGCTCGAGACCGCACACACCACTGCGCTTGCCGAAGGCGAATTGATCCGCACCGCGCTCGAGCACCAGATGATGGGGAATGACCGCACCCTGATAGCGCAAATGGTCGAGAGCTTCGGCAAACAGTCGCGCATCGAACAACTTGTAGTGCTGGACCGCACTGGCGTGGAACGCTACTCCAGTAAGCCGGGAACCGTGGGCAATGATTTCCGCATCGACTCTCCCACCTGCCAGGCCTGTCATCGTGACCCGCCGGAACGCCGCGGATCCAGCCGCGTGGTCGAGACCCGGGGTGGATCGATTCTGAGAACTGTCGTGCCGATTCGTAACCGCGAGCAGTGCCACCGTTGCCACGACCCCAGCCAGAAAATCAATGGCATCCTGATTCTGGACTACAACGCCGGAGAGGTCCGCACTGCGATGACGCGGGACCTACGCTGGATGGTAGCCGGCACCGGCGCCTTGACCTTCGTCATCGTGGGGGCCATCGCCCTGGTGATCCGGGTGTCGGTCTTGCGCCGCTTGCAGCGTTTTGAAACCACGGCGCGCCTGATTTCCCAGGGCGATCTGGAACGGCGTGTGCCCGCGGAAGGCTCGGACACGCTGGCGTGGATGGCCAAGGAGTTCAACGCCATGGCCGACTCGGTGTCAGGCCTGGTTGGCGAAGTGCGTACCCAGCGGGAGCGGCTGGAAACGGTAATCAACAGTATTGATGACGGGATCGTAGTCCTCGACGCGGAACGAAAGATTATGGCGGCCAACGACGCGTTTCTGCAGCGCGCCAACAGCTCCCGCGAGCAGGTTCTGGGCTGCTGCTGCTACGCACTTGAACCGGGGCCGTGCAACCTGTCCGACTGCCCCACCCTCGCCTGCCTGCGGCTGGGTGCGCGCCAGGTCCGGATCTGCGAGCGCAAAACCGGCAACGACACGGTGGCTTGGGAAGAAATCCACGCTTCACCGATTCTGGACGCCTCGGGGCGGCTGGTTCAAGTAGTGGAGGTCTGGCGCGACATCTCCGAGCGGCGAGCAGCCGAGGCGAAGCTGGCCGAGTCCCACCGCCTGGCGTCGGTCGGAGTCCTGGCCTCCGGATTTTCGCACGAGATGAACACACCCCTGGCAACGACCCTGATGTGCGTGGAGGGAATCCTGCGCGAGACTCCCCCCGGGCAGGGCGGGCAAATAGATGAGGCCAGAATCCGTGAGAATGCAACCATCGCGCGCGACCAGATCCTGCGCTGCCGCGGTATCACTCAGCACTTCCTGCGCCTGTCGCGCGGACAGCGGCATGCCGGAGATATCGTGGACCTGTGTGCGGCCATCGCGGCCGCCCAGAGGCTCGTCGATCCGACGGCCCGCGCCAATTCCGTGGCCGTCGCAGTGCGGCCGTTCGCCACCACCCTGCACGTCCGGGCCGACGAGGCCGAGTTGCAGAACCTGCTCGTAAATCTTCTGCTCAACGCGATTCAGGCATCGAAGCCGGGCAGCAAGGTCGTCGTCGCCACCGAAGGCGGTGATGCGGTGCACATTCGCGTCACTGATGAAGGATGCGGGATTGCCCCGGAATACCGGCAAAAGATCTTTGAGCCCTTTTTCAGCCTCCGCCAGGGCGGCACTGGCCTCGGTCTGTTCCTGTCGCTGAACGCGGTCCGGAGCTGGGGAGGCAACATCCTGGTCGAGAGTACCCCTGGAAAGGGGTCTATATTCGAAGTTGTGATCCCGGCAATCGATCCCGGTCCGCAACCGAAGGACTGACTATGAAATCCCCCTCCCTCCTTCTGGTCGATGACGATACCGCATTCCGGCAGGTGATGGCGGGCGAACTGAGCCGTCTCGGCTACGAAGTGGACGCGGTGGGCTCGGGCGAAGAGGCAATCCAGCGAGTCGCAGCGGTGGAACCCGAAGTCGTCTTGCTCGACCTGCACTTGCCCGGTATGGGCGGGCTCGAGACGCTGAAAGCCATCCAGGCCGCCACGCCGACGGCCGAGGTCATCATGTTGACCGGACACGGTTCCATCGATACCGCCATCGAATCGATCCGTATCGGCGCCTTCGATTACGTGGTGAAACCTTGCCCGCTGGACGAACTCCAGATTCGCATTCAAAGGGCGATCGAACGGCGATCGCTGCGCCAGCGAGCGAATCTTCTCGACCGTGTTCTGACTCCCCCAGATCTCGGCAATTCCTTCATCGGCGACAGCCCGGAATTCCGCCGTCTCATCAATCTGATCGAACGGGTGGCCCCCAGCGATTCTGCCGTGCTCATAACCGGCGAGACTGGGGCGGGAAAGGAACGGGTGGCCAAGCTGATTCACGCGCGCAGCTCCCGCCGGTCGCGGCCGTTCGTGGTAGTCGAGTGCGCCGCGCTGCAGGAAAACCTGCTCCAGAGCGAACTGTTCGGCCACGAGCGTGGCGCCTTCACCGGAGCGGACCGCGCCAAGCCGGGATTGTTCGAAGTCGCCCATGGCGGAACGATTTTCCTCGACGAGATCGGGGAGGTGAGCCCAGCGACGCAGACCAAGCTGCTGCGCGTCCTCGATACCTCCACGTTCCGGCATGTCGGGGGCACCCGGGAAATTCGAGTGGATGTCCGGATTCTGACCGCGACCAATCGCGATGTGCCCTCCATGGTGCGGCAGGGCCTTTTCCGCGAGGACTTGTTTTACCGCCTGAGCACGATCACGATGGAGGTGCCGCCCCTGCGCGCCCGAGCGGCCGACGTGGACCTGCTGGCACAACACTTCGTGACCGTGCTCAACGAGCGCTTCGGCTCCAGCAAACAGATCGGCGAGGCGGCCCTGCAACTCCTGCGAAGGCACAATTGGCCTGGGAACGTGCGCGAGCTCCTGCACGTGGTCGAAGCCGCCCTGGTGCTCTGTGAGGGATCGCTGGTTCTGCCGGAGCACCTCCCCGCTTCCTTGCGGAATTCAAAGCCTGCTCCGCCGGTCGGTCCATCTGCGCCGGACGCCCCGCTGCCGACGCTCGAAGAAGCGGAGCTCACGCACATCCGATTGGCGATCGAGGCCAGCAAGGGTCACCGCGGAAATGCGGCCAGAATGCTCGGAATCAGCGAGCGGAATTTGTACCGGAAGTTGCGCGAGCACGGCCTGCTGGCGTGATCCGGCAACGGCCTTTCCATATAGGCGGTAGCAGCGGGAAGCAGAATCGCAGTGAAGAAAGAACTCATAGAGCTGCGCGTTAACGGTCTTACTCACGAGCTTGCCATCGCGCCGAGCGCGCTGCTGCTCGACGTGTTGCGCCGCGATCTCGGCCTCACCGGCTCGAAGCGCGGCTGCGATGACTCCTCCTGCGGGGCCTGCACGGTGCTTGTGGACGGCACGCCGATGCTCGCCTGTACGCTGCTCGCCTTCAGTTGCGAAGGGCAGGAAATCACGACCGTCGAAGGCATCAGTGAGCACGGCAGCCTGGCCGCCATCCAGAAGGCTTACGGAGATTGGGGCGGCGCACAATGCGGATATTGCACACCGGGTTTCATGATCACGGTGAAGCATCTGCTCGCGGTGAATCCCGATCCCACGGACGAAGAGATCCGCAGCGCGTTGAGCGGCAATCTCTGCCGCTGCACCGGCTACACGCAGATGTACAGTGCGATCAAGGCCGCGATTGAAGCGGAGAAGAAGGGAATGGCAGCGGCGAAATGAAGCCCGTGTCGATTGTTCCCTTGCGAATTGTCATCCTGAGCGAAGCGAAGGACCTGCTTTTCCTTCATCAATGACGGATCGGACGTCGTACTGAGACCGGGAACTGAGAACTCATGCCTAACGACCAACGACCAGCGACCAACGACTACTCCATCATCGGCAAGTCCATAGCCATGATCGACGCCGCCGGAAAAACGACCGGCAGCGGCAAGTACACCGACGACCTCTCCCTCCCCGGCATGCTCTATGGAAAGATTCTGCATTCGCCGCATCCACACGCTCGCATCAAGAGCATTGACACCAGCCGGGCCGAGCGGCTCGACGGTGTGATTGCGGTGGTCACGGGCAAGGACGCTCCCAACCCCTTCGGCATTCTCCCCGTCGGCCACGACGAGCACGCGCTGGCGCTCGACAAGGTTCGCTACGTCGGCGACAACGTCGCCTGCGTGGCTGCGGTCTCCGAAGCCATTGCCGAGAAGGCGCTCGAATTGATTGCGGTGGATTATGAGCTTCTGCCCGCCTACTTCGACCCCGAAGAGTCGATGAAGGCCGAGACGAATCTCATCCACGACAACAAGCCGAACAACCTGGAGAAAGACTACCACCACGTCTTCGGCGATCCCGACAAGGCTTTTGCTGAAGCCGACTACATCGCCGAGGGCCGCTTCCTCGCGAACGAAGTCACCCATGCGGCCATGGAGCCGCACTGCACGCTGGCGGCATTCGATCTTGATCCGCACACCGGCACACTCGGCCGCCTGACGGTCTGGTCCTCCACTCAGGTTCCCTATTACCTGCAACACAAGCTGGCGCTGGTGCTCGAGATGCCCATGTCGCAGATCCGCGTGATCAAGCCGCTCGTGGGCGGCGGTTTTGGCGGAAAAAGCGAAGTGATCCCAATCGAAATTATTGCCGGCATCGCCGCTCGCGCGGCGCAGAAGCCGGTGAAGATCACTTACACTCGCGAGGAAGTTTTTTGGGCGCATCGCGGGCGCCCCCGCACCATCGTGGACCTCAAGACCGCGGTGAGAAACGACGGCAGCATCACCGCCGTCAAGGCGCGCGTGGTGCAGGATGGTGGCGCCTACTGCTCCTACGGCGTGGTCACCATTCTTTATTCCGGCGCGCTGCTGGGCGCGCTCTACGATATTCCCAACATCCAGTACGACGGCTATCGCGTGCTCACCAACAAGCCGGCCTGCGGCGCCATGCGCGGACACGGCACGGTCAACGTCCGCTTCGCCTTCGAATCGCAGCTCGACGAAATTGCAGCCAAGCTCAAGATGGACCCCGCCGAGATCCGCCGCCGCAATTTGCTGAAACCTCCCTGCATTACGATCAACGGCCTGCGCGTGCAGAGCTACGGTCTCCCAGAATGCATTGACCAGGTAGTGACGCGCTCACGCTGGGATGAACGCAAGGGAAAACTGCCCAGAGGCCGCGGCCTCGGCATTGCTTGCAGCCACTACGTGAGCGGCGCGGCCAACTCGATTATCCGCTCTGACATGCCGCACTCAACCGTCAACATCAAAATTGACCGCGACGGCGGTGTCGTCATCTACACCGGCGCGTCCGATATCGGTCAGGGTTCCGACACTATGGTTGCGCAAGTGGCCGCGGAAGCGCTGGGCTGTGCGCTCTCGCGCGTGAAGGTGGTCGCCGCCGACACCGACCTCACGCCGATTGACATCGGCTCCTACTCCAGCCGTGTCACCTTCATGAATGGCAACGCAACGTTGCGCGCCGCCCAGGAAGTCAAGAAGCAGATCGCCGCCGCGGCAGCCAAGAAGATGAACTGCGCCCCCGAAGACATCGTCTTCCGCAACGATCGGCTCACGAACGACCGGCTAACGAACGACCGGCTCACGTGTGGGGACGGGTCTCTGACCCGTCCAGGCGGAGCGGCACTCCGCAGCGAATCCGCCACCGTCTCCGGCCGCGTCGAAGGTCAGATCCTCCGTGGCTCGCTCCAACAAAAACGCAAGGACGAAGGCCCGAAAGATTCGCTGACCTTCGAGGAAGCGGTGGTCGCTGCCATCGACTTCCACGGCGCGCTCAGCGGCACCGGCTCGTATGCGCCTCCGCCGGAATCTCGCGGCGGGAAGCACAAAGGCGCGGGCGTTGGACCCTCGCCGGCCTACTCCTACTCGGCGCAAGTCGCGGAGGTCAGCGTGGACGAAGACACCGGCGAGGTCACGGTCCACAAAGTCTGGGCGGCGCATGATTGCGGTCGCGCTCTCAACCCGGTCTCGGTCGAAGGCCAGGTGATCGGCTCGGTGTGGATGGGGATGGGCCAAGCGCTCACCGAAGAGATGATCTGGAAAGACGGGCTGCTCATGAACCCCGGTCTGCTCGAATACCGCAGCCCGTCATCGGTCGAGTCTCCAGAAGTGGAAGCGATCATCGTCGAAAGCATCGATCCGGAAGGTCCGTTCGGCGCGAAGGAGGCCAGCGAAGGCTCGCTCGCGGCCACCATCCCCGCAATTGCAAATGCGATCTACGACGCCGTCGGTATCCGTCTGCACGAGTCGCCATTCACTCCGGAGCGCGTGCTGGCCGCGCTACGCGCGCAGAGGAACGCCAAGCCGCTGAACCTGACGGAAGGCGTCGACCCCACCGCCCCGGAAAAATTTCGCGAACACGGGGGCGAGTTGTGTTTCAAGGGCAAAGGCCCAAAGAGGCACGAAGTCGGGCATGAATCCGATCTCGCGCGTCGACCGGCGCAGCCGGGAGGTGCGGATTGAGCCTCCCCGAGTTCAAACTCCTGCGTCCGCGTACCACCGAGGACGCGATCGCACTGCTGGCCGAGCACGCCGGCAACATTCGCATCCTGGCGGGCGGCACCGACCTGCTGCCCTCAATGCAGCAAAAGCTGTTCGAGCCGCAATATGTGCTTGACATCCGCCGCATCGCGGAACTGAAAGGCATTCGCCCGCAACCCCACGGCGGTATCGAACTCGGCGCCCTCACTCCACTCACCGACATCGAGCACTCTGACGTACTGCGTCAGCACTACCCCGTGCTCCCCGAAGCCGCGAAAACCGTCGCCTCGCCCGTGCTGCGTAACATGGGCACCATCGGAGGGAACATCTGTCTCGACACCCGCTGCCTCTGGTACAACCAGTCGTTGCAGTGGCGAAAATCCTGCGCCTTCTGCATCAAGAAGGATGGCGATCTCTGCCACGTCGCGCCGGGCGGCACGAAGTGCTGGGCGGTTTTTTCGGGCGACACTCCGGCGGCGCTGCTCTGCCTGGACGCGGAAATCGAGATTGCCAGCGCCGCCGGAGTGCGCCGCGTGAGGCTCGCGGACTTCTACACGGGCCTTGGCGATGACTACCGCAGACTGCGGCCCAACGAACTCGTGACCCGCGTCTTCCTGCCTGCATCCTCGGCCGGCTATCGCGGCGCGTACCGCAAGCTGCGCATCCGCGGCTCGATTGACTACCCGCTCGCCGGAGTCGCCGTGGTTCTAAAGCGGTCCAACGGACGAATCGAAGACGCACGCGTCGCTCTGACTGCCGTGAATCCCGCGCCCGTGCTGGTGAAAGGTGCCACTGAACTCCTGGCAGGAAGGCCCATGACGGAAGAGTGGGCGGAAGCCACCGGTGTTCTCGCAGCCCAGACCGCGAAACCGTTGACCACCTCGGCCCTGACCCCGGAGTATCGTCGCGAGATGATCCGCGTGTTCACGAAACGCGCGGTGCTCGCGCTAGCTGCTGAAACCTGACTACTGGCTACTGCCCTTCGCGTCCCACAATCACAAGGCCGTTCGTGTCCTGCCAATTTGGAAGGCCCCATCCGATCACGCCATGATGTGATTTCGGTCACAGCCTGACTTCGCGATTTGGATTATGTGTTGTGGTATGCCTTTTATAGAACGAACGTTCGATAAATGTGCCGATTTGCAGTTTCCCCTGGTGCGCGAGTGGAAGCAGGCCCACCCCGGCGCTAAAGCGGTCGCGTATTTTCCCGTGTATTCGCCGGTAGAGTTGATCCACGCCTCGGGCATGCTGCCGGTCGGCTTGAGCGGCGCCGGCGACCGCCTCGACATCCAGCATGCCGATGCCCGCTTCGGCTCGTTCATTTGCTCCATCGTGAAAACCACCCTGGAATTGGGCTTGACCGGGCGCCTCGAACCGTTTGACGGTTTCCTGTTTTCCTCGATCTGCGATTCCGCCCGGAACCTCTGTTTCGTCATGAAGCGGAATTTCCCCGGAATGTATGTGGACTTTCTCCACCTTCCCCACAATCCCAGCTCCCCGGCGGCGGCGCAGTTCCTGGCCGAAGAGTATCGCCGCGTGCTCGCCGAACTGGAGCGCCTGAGCGGCTCGAAGGTCAGCGACGACGCCCTCCGCCGCTCTATTACCCTCTACAACCGCAACCGAGGCCTGGTCCGCGAGCTTTACCAGTTGCGCACGCGCGACCCGCAGCAGGCGCCCACCTGGGAGTTGTATCGGCTGATTCGGGCCGGCAATTTCATGCCCGTGGAAGAGCACACTGCCATGCTCGAGGCGGCGCTCCCGGAATTCCGGGCGCGCGGCGCCAAGAAGCGCGATTCGATTCGCATCGTCGTCGAAGGCTCGTTCTGCGAACAGCCCCCCCTCGCCCTCATCCGCCTCATCGAGGAGGCCGGCTGCTACATCGTGGATGACGATTTCGTGATCGGCCAGAGCTGGTTTGAAAGCGACGTCCCCACCGGCGGAGATCCCATCCTCGCGCTCGCGGCCAGCTACATGGATCGCGCCGTGTACTCCTCCGTCCGTCACGACTTCCGCAAGCCGCGTTGGGACGGTCTGGTCGAGAAGGTCCGGCGCACCCAGGCGGACGCGGTGCTGTTCCTCATCGCAAAGTTCTGCGAGCCCGCCTATTTCGATTACGTCCCTTATAAGCAGGAAGTGGAGCGCGCCGGGGTTCCGCACCTGCAGCTCGAATTTGAGGAAAAGTCGTTTACC
>Ga0316363_10000986_pt1 | contig 28104 bp, 22 predicted proteins | sample Sb_taG_3_FD_200459 | JGI IMG/M metagenome (GOLD analysis project Ga0316363, IMG submission 200459) | Peat soil microbial communities from Weissenstadt, Germany - Sb_50d_a_PC metaG (v2) (version 2) | ecosystem: Environmental > Terrestrial > Soil > Wetlands > Peat | place: Germany: Weissenstadt...
TGTGGAGCATAGATGCCGGATACGACGCCAAAGCCTCTGTCGCCGCGACCTCCGAGTACGGCACGGCACGCGCCAACGGCACCTGGCTGCTCGACCTGGCGCTCAACATGAAGACTCCGACCATCTACGACACCATCCAGGCCGGCGACCGCGAGGAGCGCGTGGTCAACCCGGAGGCGACGATGGCCGCCCGCGAGAAGCAAAAGCTCATCAAGGAGCAATTCCGCTCATGGATATTCACCGATCCCGAAAGGACGGAAAAGCTCGTTCGCATCTATAACGACACCTACAATAATTTGCGGCCCAGGCTTTTCGACGGCTCGCACCTCGATTTCCCCGGCATGAACCAGACCATCCGGCTGAATCCCCACCAGAAGGATGCCGTCTGGCGCGTCATGAGTTCCGGGAACACGCTGCTGGCGCACGTCGTGGGCGCCGGCAAGACCTACACCATGTCAACGGCCGGCATGAAACTAAAGCAGGCCGGGCTTCGCAAGAAGCCGATGTATGTCGTGCCCAACCACCTGCTCGAGCAGTTCGCCCGCGAATTCATGCAGCTCTATCCCAACGCCAGGCTGCTCGTCGCCGCCAAGGAAGACCTGACGCGCGACCGCCGCAAGTTCCTGACTGCCAAGATCGCCAGCGGCGATTGGGACGGCATCATTGTTACGCACTCCTCGTTCGAGCGCATTGGAATGTCTCGGGATTACCAGGAAAAGTTCCTGCTGGAACAGATCGCCGAATATGACGAGTTGCTGCGCGAACACGCGGGGGCAAAAGGCGCCAACCGCAATCTCATCAAGACCATCGAGAAGCAGAAGGCGGCGAGAGCCGAGCGGCTTAAGGACTTGCTCGCCAAGGACAAAAAGGATGATGGCTTGGTATTCGACGAGCTTGGTGTGGATCACGTCTTTATCGACGAGGCGCATTATTTCAAGAATTTGGAGACGCCGACCAAGATGGAACGCGTTGCCGGCATCCAGACCGGCGGCAGCGAGCGCGCCTTCGATGTCTACATGAAAGCGCGTTACCTCGACGAGCAGCACGCCGGCCACGGCGTGACATTCGCCACGGGAACGCCGATTTCCAACACTATGGTGGAGATGTATACTCTCCAAAAATTCCTCGACCTCGCGGGCCTGAAAAGCCGCGGCCTCGAGCATTTCGACGCCTGGGCGGCCACCTTCGGCGAAGTCATCGACACCATGGAAATCTCCCCGGACGGGTCGGGCCTGCGGCCGCGAAGCCGGTTCGCCCGCTTCACCAACCTGCCCGAACTCCAGCAGATGTTTCGCGCCTTCGCAGACGTGCAGACGGCCGAGATGCTCGACCTGCCGTGTCCCCGCCTGAAAGGCGGCAAGCCCATTGTCGTCGCCTGCCCGATGTCCGACGAGCAGCACGAGCTCCAGCAGGAGCTGGTGGAACGCTACGAGCGGCTCCGCTCACAGAAGGTAGACCCGCGTGTTGATAACGCCCTGGCGATCACCACCGACGGGCGCAAGCTCGCCACCGACGCAAGGATGCTCTCGGCCCCGGCGCCCGATTTCCCGGAATCGAAGGTCAACCGGCTCGTCGAAAACGTCTTTTCCATCTGGAAGGAGACCGCCGCGAAGCGCGGCACGCAGATGATCTTTGCCGACATGGGGGTCAATCCGACGAAATGGGGTTACTCGCCCTACGAGGAGATCATCACCAAGCTGGTCGCCCACGGCATTCCCCGCGATCAAATCGCCGCCATCGGCGACGCCGAGTCCGACGCCAAGAAACAGGCCCTCTTCGAGAAGGTAAGGCAAGGTTCGGTGCGGGTGCTGATCGGCAGCACGCAGAAAATGGGCACCGGCACCAACGTCCAGAAACGCCTGGTCGCGCTGCATCACCTCGACGCCCCGTGGAAACCGGCTGAAGTCGAGCAGCGTGACGGCCGCATTCTCCGCCAGGGCAACGAGAACGAGGAAGTGGCGATCTACCGCTACGTCACGGAACGGTCATTTGATGCGTATATGTGGCAAGCCCTCGAAACCAAGGCCCGGTTCATCTCGCAAGTCATTACGGATAACAATGCTGCCCGCCGGGCCGAGGATATCGGCGGCCAGGAACTCTCCTATGCCGAGGTCAAGGCGATTGCGTCGGGCAACCCGGCGGTGCTGACGCTCGCCGAGGCCGACGCCGAGATGCAGCGGCTCAACCTTCTGAAAAAGAACCACCTGGATGAGCAATACGTCGCACGCCGCAGCGTGCGTGATCTGCCAGGCACCATTGCCAGCCTGTCCGAGCGATTGGCCAAACTTACGGCTGACGAGGCCACCGCGATGGCACATGCCAGCGACCCGTTAACCATCGGCAGCCGCACGTACCCCCGCGAGGACGCATCCGCTATTCTGGCCGGCCAACTGGAAGCCATGCCCCGCAAGGTCGGGCAGACAACCCGCGTTCCGGTCGGCACCTACCGCGGACTGCGATTTGGCATGGTCGTTCATCCGCAGTTCCCGCCTGACGTGTACCTCGAAGGTGCGATCACCCGCCAGTCCACGCTGTCACGGGAGCACCAGGGGCAGCGCGCGGTCCTCAACGCCCTGGAACGCCTGGCGGGGGGCTACGGCTCCGAATGCGTCCGAGTCAAGCAAGACCTCGCCATCGCAGAATCTCAGCTCCGGGACTACCAGGCTCGGCTCGGTAAGCCCTTCCTGCACGACGGCTATTTATCCGAATTGACCAGCCTGCGTGACCAGCTCAAGGCCGGGCTTTCAGCAACGGGTCAGATGCAAGGTGACGAAGCAGGGCCGAGCGTTTTCGACCTGGCTGAGAAGATCAAGGCGCTCAAAGCCTCCCACAGCATCGAGGCGACGCCACAGCGCGTGCGGCTAAAGCATTCATCCGCCGAGGAACCCGTCACTGCGCGTATCCGCCGCCGACAGGAGGCAAATGACACGACGGATCAAGCGGTTGAGCAGGATAGTGAATTGGGAGTAGGTCAGACTTTGCGAGAGGGTAAACGGGAGAATTCACCCGGCGACCGACCGATGACCTTCCAGGAACGCATCGCGATCGAGCGGCAATGCAGAGAGAACGGGCCGGACCTGCCTTGACTTAACCCAGGTTCAGGACACCTTTGGCCAAGCATTCCACCGCATTGTCACACAACTGTCATATTTTTTCTGTTGCGCTTAGTAACGAACGCTAGTAAACCTCTTTTAACACATTATTGAAATAATTGATAACCACACGTGATGGAGAACACTATGAAACCAGAAGAAGCCAACGAACGCCTTTTAGCGGCCGCACGAAACGGAGATATCAGAGTCGCGAAAGAAGCCCTTGGCGCGGGCGCCGATGTCAATGTGCGAGAGGGAAGGCTTCAGCTCACGCCGTTAGACACGGCTGCCATGGATGGCCACCCCGCCATCGTCAAGTTGCTGCTCGAGCGAGGAGCCGCTCCCAATGCCCGCGGTAAGTATGGCGTGGCGCCATTGCATTGGGCCGCCAGACATGGCCAGACTGAGGTTGGCCGCATCCTCATTGAAAACGGGGCCGATGTGAACCTCAAGGACTTCGATCTTGAGACAGCGCTCTATAAGGCCGCTTCCCGCGGCCACACCGACTTTGTTCAATTACTGCTCGATAACGGCGCGGACATCAACGCAGCAGAGGACAGGTGGCGCCGGACTGCTATCTATGAGGCGGCTGCGAACCGTCATCTGGACACTGTCAGGCTGCTTATTGAACGCGGAGCAGATCATCGTGGGCTCCTCCACACCGCCGCCAGTCGTAATCAGACCGATCTCGCCGCGCTGCTACTCGACAATGGAGACGACATCAATGCCGTGAAAGACGGATATCGCGAAACGCCCCTACGCTTGGCCGTTGGCGCAAGACACACCGACATGATCCGGCTGCTGCTTGAGAGAGGAGCCAGCCCTCACGTCGAAGATTACATGGGCACGACGCCCATGGCTATAGCCGCTAGATGTGGCAATCCCACCATCGCCAACATGATCGCGGATGCCCCGAACCTGCAAAAAAACTATGCCGCTCGCCTTAAAGATCAGCGTGGCTCTGGCGTGCGGCAGGCCGGCGTCTGATATACATGTCGAGTGGAAAGGCCAGCCACCTGCCACATCGCTCGACTGCTGATCGAGAAAATGGCTGATTGCCTAAACAGCATGACCCGAGATTCTTCCGGCAAGTCCCAGATGACGTTCCAGCAACGCATTGCGATGGAGCGGCGACGCCTGGACCAGGAACCAAGCCTGCCGTAAGACCAGGTTTGCTTCGCGAGGAATTGTCGCCGCTTGGCGGCGGGCAAAAGCCTGAGTAACATGTCGAAAGAAGAAGGGTTTCCGGGCATTCGGCCTGCTCTGCTGTTCCCCAGCAAGTACGCGGTAACTGCCAATGCAACCCAGAGCACGCATGTCCTGCGCAAGCTTCCTCGAAACCACCCGGCGTGACGCTGCCTATTTCGAAGAGTTTGCACGGCAGCAAGCAATCATGCCATGGTACAAGGACGGCTTGCTTCAAGTGAGTGTGGTGCACAACCGGCTGTCCCTCGCAACGAATCAACGGCTAGCATCGGAACCCCCTTCTCGGGCCGATGACTTGATTAGCGTGTGGTTTCACGGAGAAATCGCCCTCAAGGGACCAAAGCTGTTCCGACCGACGGAGGAACAGTGCCTCGATCTGGAGCAGATCGCGCCGCGCATCCCCATTGATGGCTACGCACAGCCATTCCCTGTGATGATTATCGACTTGCCGGAGACCTATCGCGAGAAGCGCGCCTGCGTGGCGGTGAACTCACTGCACATGGGCAGGCATACCCCGGAATTCGCTCTGGTTGGCTTCCCGGCGTGCGACGTGCCGACCATTTGGGTGCAACTGGGATTCAGCTCCTGCACCGTCCGCACCGTTTCGACGCTCCAGCCCGACGCGACTCTGGAAGGATGGATCGTTCGCGAGTACGGCGAGGACAGTTACGTTTCCATAAATGCGCCGACGCCTGAGGAGCGCGTGGTCCTGGCCGGGCTGCTGCGCATGGCGGTGAATGCAATGCTCCTTCTAACCGAGTACGGATGCAAAAGGCTGGGGCCAGTGAATGAATCGCACTACCGTCGCATGCAGCGGCATGTGGAAGTTGCCCGGAAACGCAAAGAACGGATTACGGAAGCGGAACGCGAATTGCGGCTCGCTCCACAGCTTTATGGCTTTGAGCAGAACATCGTTCTGCACGAGGAAGCACGCAGCGATGCAGAACAGCCAGGGGAAGGTGATGAGAGTCACCGTCGCCCCCACTGGCGGCGGGGACATTGGAAGATGCATGCGCACGGCGTTGGAAAAAGTCTCCGTAAACGCATTTTGATCAAGCCGGTGATGGTTAACCGGCACCTGCTGATCGAGGAGGGGAAACCGGCACTGACGACCTATCGGGTTAAGTGATCATTGCGATGGGCAAGGGCCAGATAGTGAGCATCTCCTGACACCGCCAAACCCGACCGGGTTTACGGCCCTCATAGGTCTCGGCTTTGAGAGAGGCGATGGCTGCCATTCCTTCTTCGAGCTGGAAGTTGAGCCCGATGGCGAATTGGGCGCAGAAAAGGCGTTACCTCCTGCCACCCGGGATTTATCCGACAAGCCCCGGATGACCTTTCAGAAACGCATCGCGATAAAGCGGCAAGGGAATGAGAGGGAATCAAGCCTGTCTTAAACCGCGCATCGGGCCACGGTGAGCTGATCGAGGGCGTTGGTAAGGGCAAAACTGGTCGGAAAGAAACGGCATGTGGCCGTACCCCAACCGCTATTGGATTCCAAACGTGTCGTACAGTCGCTCTAAGATCGCGCGCGCTTCTTCGCTGGCGGTATCAAACGACAGAATCTTGTCGGCGATGTCCTTCGCTTGATCGGCGCAATATCTGGCCGCTTCGCTCTCTCCTGCGGATTCAAGGTCTCGTGCCATCTGTTCCAGGGTATCAGCCCATCGCAGCATAACGAACACGTTGGTAGCATCCGCGTGGTGAGCTTTACTAAACTCTTCACTGGCCTTTTCACGGTATCCGATGTTCAAAAAAAACAAACCTCTGAATAGGTGAATCTGGCAACGATCAAAGCGGTTCTTTGCTCTGCTTGGGTCAAGTTTCTGAATGGCATCCAGCGCCGGAGTCGGCGCGCCAGATGCCGCTCGAAAAATAGAAAAAGCCCGTGCAACCTCTGGGTTCCCCGAATCCAGTTCAGCGACAAGGTCAAAATAGCGCTCGGCAACGTCCATGCGCCCTTCGTAGACGTAGGCAATTGCAAGCTGAGTACGAATGGCAACGAGGGTATCTCGCTTCCTCCGACCTCTTTCCTCCTCGATTCTCTCGCCTCGCGTCAGAGCGTCGATTGCCTCGGCAACCTTGCCTTGCCTCAAGAGCGTTCGCCCTAAGTGAAAGTGGGGCCATCCGTCAGAACGTCGCGGTTCCGTCTCCGCTAAGACCGCACCACGCCTGAAGGAATCAATCGCCTCGTCGATCTGTCCGTGTTTCAATTGAATGTTACCCTCAAGCACCGCAACGAACGGGCTATCGTGTCCAATCGCCTTTGCGATATCAATAGCATTGCGGGCCAAGTCCTCCCGATGGATGTGCATTGACCTGCGGCCGACCTCGGTCAGTATCCACACTCGGTCACGATCCATGCCTGCCGCTTCCTTTGCGAATACTAATGCTTCCGCGCACTCGCCAAGGCCCGCGTAGACGAGGGCAGCTAATTCATAAATCTCTGCGGATGGCTGATCCGTGATCAGTTGGTCAATGATCGCCTTGGCGTCCTCAAGTTTATCCGCATTTGCCAGGGCATTGGCAGCCCCCAGCGCCCCGTCAATAATGCCGGGAAGATCAGGAGCAAGTGTAGGTTGATCGGATAGCAAGCCATGATACCGCGCCTCCACCGTGCATCTCAGGTTTGCAACGCGGTCTCCCTGCGGAGCCAGTGCGAGGAAAAACTGCGCAGCTATGCGGTGGAATTTCTGCACGAGGGCATCCGTAAGAACCTGGCCGAGATCGATTCCTCTCAACAGGGAAACAATTTCGATATTGTCGTTCTTCGACCTTTCGACAAAGGACAGCTGAATAAGCTGTCGGACAGGGGGCAAGGGGTCAAAATCAACCACCCCAGCGAGAACATCGGCTCGGAGCGGAGAGCGTGCAAGCCTCAATAGAGACAGGATGACCTTTTGCTCATGGGAAAGCTCCAGGTCTTTCAAAACACGGCGGACAATCTCATAGTGAACGCCCCTGCGACCACGCAACTCGGTGAGTACTGGCCCCAGGCCCTTCTGCTCGATATATTCCGAAGCAATAATCAGTGCGAGGGGGTGCCCACCAAGCCGCGTGACAACCTCCTGTCGCTGGCTCCTATCGTAATTATTCGGATCAACCCCTGACCTTCGTAGATGTTGGTCGAGAAGCAGCGACCCCGGGTCTCTCTCCAGGCCGCCAATTCGATAACGCCTAATTGACGCAGGCTCAGCCGAAGGCAAATCAAATTGGAAGGACGACTCCACAATCAGCTTGCTTCCTTGCTTTTTGAGAATGCCAGCCAATTGCACCAAGAAGTCAGCAGTCTTTGTGTCACGCCATATCCCATGAGCGAGCAGCAACTGGCCCCTCTCAATGACAATAATGTTGTCACGCCGAATGTACGGCGTAATCCATTCGGTAAGCACTGCATCGCTCGGCTTACCCGATGGCGGTCGGTCGTTGACTCCGAAGCATCGCAGAAGCCACTCTCCGATGTATTCCAAAGTGGAATCCGACTCAATTGCCAGCCTGTGAATACGTCTCCCTGTCTGTGATATGGCTTGATTTACGACGGATGTTTTCCCAATTCCATCGAGGCCAACCACGATTAACATAGCCTGGTGGGGATGCTCGAGAAACTCCTGAACGATGCGCGTTTCGTCCGTCCTGTCGAGAATAAGTTGACTGGCACTTGCAGGAATGGGCTTTCTCTCGGAGTCGGGGGAGCACAATGACGAACAGGACCGGTCAAAAAGATGCAGCGTGCCAAGCAGCGCGGCGTCCTCTACTTGTGCGTCCTGAAGTAGCTTTTGGTTTGCCTTATGGCACTTTTCTGCCATCAGAGCTTCCACACCAATAAGGTCCGATATGTCTGTCACGAAACAGTCGTTCGCCAAGGCATTCCACCAATAGGCAGACGCAGTGCCGTTCCTTGCCAAACGATAAAGATGCGCCAGCTTGATTCTGAGCAAAGGCGTTCCCTGACCTTCTTCGATAATCTCATTGAGCCGGTGTGCCTGAGCTGTGTTGTCCGCCAGCCTGCTAATCTGCTGCAGGCTTTGACTGATGGAGAAGGTTGCCCCTTTCTGGCCGCTATACGCCACTTGTGACAGTGCCACCAGCGTCACTGGTGTTTGCGGATTTGATACACCCACTTGGGGCGCTAAGTACTGAAAGTGAACGTCGATAACGAGAACCGCGTCCCCAGGCGGAAGGCGACCCTGATGAGGCTCGTCCCACCACCAATAGTCTGGTCTCTTGTCCAGTGGCGTTTGCACACATGACTGACCGAAGTGACCATCATTGCAGAACACGCAGGGAATCCTGCGAGTTGAAAGATGCTTCATAATCGCCACATACGGCTCGATCCCGTCGTTAAATGCGGGAATGACTGCCAAATCAATGTCATTTGGAAAGTTGGTGTGCTGCAATGCCTCTGAACAAACTAACGGCAGAATCCTGACAGGTTCATTTGCAATGCGAAGCTCGATGGCCTCTGGCGGCAATAGCGTGGAAAGTGGCCTGCTCACATCGACAAGCTCGAAAATGGACGGCACCTTCTTCGGGTGGAAAAACGCGGCCCCGGCTGAAAAAATGGGGAGGACTGAGACCGAGGGCTGCTGCCGTACCTGACTCAGGCGCTCAAGATCGTGTTTTCGTATCCCCAACGATTTGTAGAGTTTCACCTGATCGTGCGTCAGCCTGAGCGTATGCGTGCCACCGAAGATCGCCATGCCAGTTTCTTGGCTCACGTTATTCAAGAACGTGAGCAGTTCAGACGGAATGCTTCCTTCAGGTAAGACCAGAAGATGGGGGCGCGGATCCAGGCCTTTTATCCATTCAACGATAGCCGTGACTCGCTTGGCGTGCCACCCAAGGTATGACTCACGGCACGCCTCTTGGAGTTCGGACATATCGAGAGACCGGCGCACAAAGTCAGCCAAGGCAGGGGTTCCAGGCTTGGAAAGAAAGGGCTCGGCCATGTAGTCTCGGTCGCCAATCGCCAGTGCAGGATGGCAAGCTATCTGGCACACCGCGATTCGGACGGTCTGCAGACTCATCTGCCGTCATCCTCGTGAAATAGATAACGGTAGGAAGATCCTACTTCCAGTGGCGGACGCCGGAGAAGGAATTACTTTCCCGCTGGAAGCAAGAAGCCGAGCGGCAGGCTCTGCGAGAGGTTGAAATGCCTTCCTGCCCGATTCGCCCGTCTGACATTGAAGCCCTCAAACAATACAGCGCTCATTTTGACAGGGCAGCGTTGCAAGACTCCTTGAGAAGTTGTGGCAGCTACAAGAAATTTGCCCAGGCGTTAGGTGACTTGATTAGCCTAGTGAACACAGGTGCCGTGGAAGGGCGACCTGTGACAAAGCGAAGAGCGGACTTCGATAGCACTAAATGGCGCAGATCTCTTGAAGACCTGTACCACGAGATACGGGGCTTGCGCCAGCTTTATTCAACTCTCGTCAAGTCAGGTGAAATTGACGAGGGAAAATGCACCTGCGGATTCCACAACCATCGGATGTACCAGATTTTCGACAGGAAAAAGCAGGAAATCATCGACCGACTGAACTCCATGCTTTGCGAGGCTAATCTAGCCCCGATTCATGGTGTCTCCTTCGTGTAGTTGACGGCCTCGGGTCGGTTGGCCCATGTCCTCGCCCGGTACGAGGCCGACCCAACGCCTGCTGGCGCCAGACTTCTTGCCTAAGGCACACCGGGATTGACGGTCGGCAGCCCCTCGGCGGCGGCGACAAGATTCAGGTTCGTGTCGGCGCTGACAAAGGCATCCAGCGGCCCAATGGCGTTCAAGAGCGACACGCTCAGCTGGATGGCATCCAAGCTCCGCAGGCTGTGTGTCATCCCATAATGCACGAGGAGTTGCTGAGCTCGGTGAAAGTGAGCGGCGGCGATCGGAACTTCTTGCCAGAGACCAGTGGCTATATCGTTGAGGAACAGTCCTCGCGCCAGGTGGAACTCGGCTGCGGTGATTGTGCCTTGACGGACCAGGCGGGCGAAAACCGAATGCAGCTCAACGACCGCCAGGGAAGAGATGAAATGATTGGAGCCGGCGTCAGCCAGGAAGGCATCGACCTCCGGCGTACCGATCTCGGTGCGGTAGTGTTTCGCGATGGCGCTGGTATCGAAGAAGCGTTCGGCCATCCCAGCCCCTATGACCTCAGCGTTCCTCGCGTTCGTCGTGGACCAGCTGCGCCAGCGTACCGGGCGCTTTGCTGAGAGCCCGCCGCACCGCCTCCAGGCTAACCGCCGGGTCCGCGTCTGCAAGCCAATTGTCGCCCATCTCAGGCGCTTCGATGGAAACCGTAAGGTGTTGGTGCTCGTGAAGCGCCAAGGGCAGAGTTCCCACCGGCCGCAGTACTCCATTCTCGTAGACGACTTCGATTCGTTCGTGCATGGTCACTTCTCCTCACTGGATGCTAGCACAGACACGTGCGCCCGTCGAGCGGTTCTTGTCTCCCGGCCCACGACGGATTCTCCCCCAAGTTCCGGCTGCCATGCTGCGGCTGCCCATCGCCCAACTGTTCCGGATCACTAGAATTGCCCCATGAAATCCCGCTTTTTTCACACTCCGCAAGCACAAAGAATGGCACAAAGAATTGTCAAAAAACGTAGGAAAACAGGCCAAAACGGTGGGAAGCATGGAAAACATGGAAACTCGTAAACAGCTACGAAAACGCGAGTTACATAAATGATACGGATCGGCATAGTTGGCGTCGGGTTCATGGGCATGATCCATTATCTCGCTGCGCGCAAAGTGAAAGGTGCCCGCGTTGCCGCCATCTGCAGCCGCGACCCGAAAAAACGCGCCGGCGACTGGCGAGGAATCCAGGGGAATTTCGGACCGGCTGGAGAAAAGATGGATCTTTCCAAGGTCAAGAAATACAGCAACCTGGATGACCTCCTCGACGATCCGGACATCGATTTCGTCGATGTCTGCAATCCGACCGACCAGCATCCCGCGACTGCCATCGCGGCGCTGCACGCTGGCAAGCATGTCCTGGTGGAAAAAGCGATCGCGCTGGAGGCTCGTGAAGCCGACGCCATGCTCAAGGCGGCGGGCCATGCGGGAAAACTGCTCATGGTTGCACATGTGCTGCCGTTTTTCCCCGAATTCGCCTATGCTGCCGAGGCAATTCGCGGAGGCAAGTACGGACGCTTGCGCGCTGCCCACTTCAAGCGGATCATCTCGAAGCCAGACTGGTCAGCAGATATTGGCGACGCCGCCAAGACAGGTGGTCCGGCGGTGGATCTCCATATCCACGATACCCACTTCATCGGTCTCGTCGCCGGGGTGCCCAAGCGCGTGTTCTCTTCAGGGCTGGAGGACCGTGGGGCCGTCCAGTATCTCACTACCCAGTATCTCTATGGCGACGGCGGACCTACGGTGTCCTGTTCCAGCGGGGCCATCGCCCAGAAAGGCCGGCCATTTGTGCACGGTTACGAGATTTACCTCGAAGGCGCCACGCTGATTCACGAGTCGGGGGCAGTGCCTCCGACGCTGCTGACAAGTGACGGAAAAGTCAAGCAGCCCAAGCTGAAAGGCGGCAGCGATCCCCTTGCGGCCTTCACGTCCGAGATTCAGGCAGCCGTGGATGCGGTAGCTTCGGGCCAAGAGCCTCCGCTGCTCAGCGCCAAGCTGGCGCGCGATGCCCTCGTGCTCTGCCACAAGGAATGCCAATCGGTGCGCACGGGGAAGCCGGTCTTCATCTCTTAGAACGCCCGCGCGCGAATCCTGCTCTTGTCTACCTCTGTCGGCACGCGCGAAACCCAACATCTTGGATTGCTCGCCCCAAGGTACCCAAAGAGCGTGACGCCGCAATTGCCAGCCTTTGCCTTGACTTTGCCGTGTCCGGCGCCATGGCACTCGCCAGCCCAGGGGCCATACGTCCGGCATTTCGAGAAGAGCAGGTAGAACCAACCAGTCCCTCCGTCTCATCGATCATCCCTAATACCCGACCAATCCCTACCCGCAGAGCGCGCACATTGCCGCTTCGCTTGCAGTTGCCATGTTCGCTTGGTCGAAAACGGTAAAGCTGGCAAAAAATCGGGCGACACCACGGATTTGCAAAAATAGGCACCTGGGGAAGGTTGCGCGGAAGGATCCGCGTCACGACTCCTCGTCCGACTCAGCGGCTACGGGAGCATCAGCCGATGCAACAACAGGGACGTTCGACATGGGCGCTTGGCGGACTCATCCTCGCTTTCGGACTTTCAAGCAGTGCTGGTTGCATGAGTTTACTGCATCCCGTGGAACCAACGGGACCAGAACTGGTCGCATCCTGCCGTGAGTTACCCAAGTGCGCCCGCGATCATGTCTACGTTTTCATCATTCACGGCATGGACCCGCTCGACTTCGCCAATCTGGAGGGCCTGTGCAAGTACATGCACGACCTGGGTTTTAACAATACCTATTACGGTCAGCTCTATCACACCTGGCAAATCGAGAAAGAAATCCGCCGCATTTACCACGAGGATACCGAGGCCCGTTTCGCCCTCATCGGGTTCAGCTTCGGGGCCAACATGGTCCGCTCCGTCACACAACATGTGAATAACGAAGGCATCCGCATTGATCTGCTGGTCTATCTTGGCGGCAACACGCTCGACAACATTCCCGCGGATCGGCCCGACAATACCGGACAGATCGTGAATATTCTGGCCAGTGGCTGCATCTGGAACGGGGCCTGGCTCGATGACGCCATAAACGAACATGAAACGGATGTCTGGCATTTTGGCTCGCCCACGCACCCGCGCACTCTCCAAATCCTGAACGAGCAACTCATCATCGTAGCATCGACGGTACCGGTACCCGCAGAGCCCAAGAAGATCCCGTCGGCTGACGAACCGACGCCGCGGGAAGTCATGCCGCCTGCGGTGTCCAAGAACGATGCCTGGGACTTTCTCAAGCCCGTTTCGCGCTTGAAAGAATTGCCGGCGGATAAGAACACTGACAGCCCGCCGCCCGCGGACACGCCGGAAAAGAAGGTCCCGGTGAAGGAAAAGATAGCGATGCGCTAGCTCGCCTCTCGGTCCAAGGCTCTGCCTTGGCCGAGGATCCGAGAATGTGGGATCGCTCTCGCACATCTAGCCGCAATGATAAACCGCATCCTCAAAAGTTTGTATTCCCCTCCTTCCACGCTACATTGAAAGACGAAGCTGCGTCCCGCAAGAGTGCAATCGCTATAGCGACGAGATGGAAGCCAAGTGCGCCATCGTTCTGCTCATGAAACTTAGACAAGAACATGCAGATTTCCAGGTGGAGGAACTCACGGATGTGACTCCTGCCGCGGAGGGGCCATTCTCGTTCTACCGACTGGAGAAAGATGGCTGGACAACGCCCGACGCCCTAGCAGCCATTCGACGACGGTGGAAACTAGAAGCGCGACGAGTTTCTTACGGCGGGTTGAAGGATCGGCATGCCCAAACCGTGCAATACATCACCATCCTGCACGGCCCGCGCAGGAACCTAACTCACCACGGCGTAGAACTGCAATATTTGGGACTCGTTCGCGAGCCGTTCACTTCCAAGGACATCAAGGCAAACCGCTTCCGTCTCACGTTGCGCTCCCTGACCGAAGAGGACGTGGCCCGCGCCCAGGCGGCTCTTGAAGAAGTACGCCGCGAGGGAATACCCAATTACTTCGACGACCAGCGCTTCGGGTCCGTGAGCGGCAACCAGCAGTTCGTGGCGCGCTACATGGTTCTGGGGCAGTATGAAGAAGCGTTGCAACTGGCCCTGGGCGCTGCGTACGAGTTCGATCGTGCGGCCCAGAAACAAGAGAAAGCAATCCTGAAAGAGCACTGGGGCGATTGGTCAACCTGCAAATCGCTTCTGCCGCGCGGCCACGCCCGCAGCCTGGTCGACTATCTCGTGAGCCACCCGACCGATTTCCGTGGAGCCGTCGAACGCCTCCGTCCGGACTTGCAGGGTCTTTATCTCTCCGCGTATCAAAGTCACCTCTGGAACCGCATGCTGGCCCAGTGGATTCGGCAGCACTGCCGGCCGGAGCAGGTTTTCGTCGTGCAATTGCGGCTCGGCGAATTCCCGATGGTGCGCGGACTCGACGAGGCGCAGCAAGCACAGCTTGCCAGCCTTTATTTGCCGCTGCCCTCGGCTCGCCTGAAAATCGAAGAGTCCGACCCACGTGCGACGATCATTGATGCGGTCCTTGCCGAGGAAGGTTTCAAGCTTGGGGATTTGAAGCTCCGCGGACTCCGCAAACCATTCTTTTCCAAGGGAGAGAGAGCCGCACTTTGCCTACCGAAAGATTTGGCTTTTTCAGCGAGCGCTGACGAGCACAATGCGAAACGCCAAAAAGTCGTGCTTGCCTTCGAGCTGCCGCGCGGCTCGTACGCCACGCTTGTCGTCAAACGAATCATGCAGACCACCAACGCCATGGACCAGAAAGCCTAAGTCGCACTAACTTTTGAGGCCCGAGCACGAGGCCGGAGAGAAATGAGAAATGTCATGTTATGTCATGTAAAAGGGGGGTAGGCAGACGACTTGTCTGACAAATAGGACATTCTGCAAGTCATTTTTGCATAAAGGATTACGTTGCGGTTCGGTCCTTGGACCACTTGCAGTTTACACTGACATATGTCATGTGTACTGATGTTCATATTTCAAGGGCCCGAACCCGTGCTCTTACCCCAAAATCAAGACTTGAGCACGCACTACGCCGGCAACAACCGCAGTGAGGACCAGACGTCATCCACGGCAATTTGCGATACGCAACGCATACCCACCGCCTCGCCACATTCCCAAACGACTTCCCGCTTCAGATCCGTATCTAGCTGGCCGGCCTTCGGGTAGGTCGCCCAAAGCAGGCCACCTTCCTTCAAGAGCGGCTTTGCTTTGCGCAGCAAATCGAGCATTTCCGCTTTCTTAGCGGCAAAGACCTGGACAAGATCCACGGGCTTGGTCGCCTTGGTGACGACCTTCGCTCCCGCAGGCAGCTTTCCAAGTAATTCCTTGTAGCCCTTGGGAGCACCGAGCAGTAGGACCGTGTAATTGTCGCGGATGAAAAGTTTTTGGCCCACGCTTTTACCAGGCATCGCTCTTCTCCTTCGACTTCTTGCCGTTTCTACGCGCGTTGGAGCAATGCCAGAGATCGCTCCACAACATCGAACGCGGCTCGGGGCCGCCCCAGCCGGCGGGCATTGGCTTTAAGCTGCGCAAGTCGCTCGGGAGTGCGCAAGAGCACGGTCAGCTTATGATCAAGCGTTGCAAGGTTGTTCGCCTTGATGGCGGCGCCATTTTCGAGAAGGAAATCGCTGTTGCGGCTTTCCTGGCCGGGTATTGGGTTGACCACCACCATGGCTGCTCCCCGTGCCAGCGCCTCCGAAGTTGTCAACCCTCCAGGCTTCGACACCACGAGATCGGCAACGGTCATGAGCTCGTCGATCTTGTCGGTGAAGCCGTAGACTCTTGCGCGATGGCGGCTGGGCACTTCGATCGCTTCCAATTGAACCTTGGCCGCCTCGTTTCGCGCAGTGACGACCAGGATTTGTATCGGCTCTTCCACGTTCAACAGTGCCCGGAAAATCTTCTCGATCGGCCCGACGCCGAAGCCGCCAGCCAATTGCAAGAGAACGGGACGGTCGTCTGCCAGCCCGAGATCAGCGAGACAGGCAGCTCGGTCCTTGGGCTCGCTGAATACGGGATGAATGGGAATTCCTGTCGGCGTCGTGGCGCCCGCGGGCACTCCCCAGGTTTGCAGGTAAGTCGCCCCCTCCTCCGTGGCGGTGAAGTAATGCTCGCAGGGTTGATTTACCCAAAGCCTGTGAGTCTCGAAATCGGTCGTGACAGTCACCTGGGGCACCGACAAGCTTTCTTGCCTGCGCAGCGATGCAATAATCTCGGCAGGAAGGAAGTGAGTGTTGATAATCAAGTCCCAGGGCTCTTGCTGCAGGAACCGGATGAAGGGCTGCAGGTTGAGTTTCTCGACCAGCAGGCGCAGGCGATCGGACTGTTTGCGACTGAAGCTACTGGGCCGATCGAGCCAATCGTAGAAATACCCCAAAACATGAGGCGCCTTGTTCACGAGATCGAGGTAGGCCTTGCCGTAGACGCGGCGAAAGGCCAGATTCGTGAGGGCCAACACATCGACATTCTTTACCAGAGCGCCCGGGACCACCTGCCGGAGCGCTAACTCCACGGCCTGAGCGGCGCGCATGTGGCCAGCACCAACCGAGGCCGAGAGAACAAGAATGCGTGGCGTCATCCAGGGGCCCAAGAACTCAACCATGCGGGAAAGCAGCGCGAACTGAATGAGAGTATAAAGGGAAAGCGGGCCGCTGGAAAGAAAAACGGCCCAGTTGTCCGAACCCTCCGACGACAGGCACTGTCCAACCACCTATGGAACAAAAAGACAAGCGCCAGCTCAGACGACTAAAACGAGACATCAAGCGCACAGGCAACAAGCGGCGGCGTCAGATTCTCAAACGGGAGTTGGCCGACAGCCCGGAGGATGCTCCTCACGCGGAATTCGATTTCGGGCGCTGCAGCTCGGCAACTCTAAACGGACTGGACGAGGATGCAACCCGTAAGGGCCACCGGAAGAGCTAAATCAGCGTGCATGAACCCGCAGCTAGCTATGCAAGCCCCCCTGTTATGCGACGTGGCATACCCTATATGACGATGCGTAATTCGGCAGCATTTGTGGAGTACGTTTTCAACGTTCCGGCCGGCGTCTGGGCACGTTACAAACGTGCCCCACAAACCCCAGCAGCCGATTCACGCACGGCCATATAGAACCCGGTGTGCCATGCTTTCGCGATTACTAGAGATAGCCGACTAAAGTTGCAAAACCTCGCGAAAGCATGTCCCGACTCATATCGGCAATCCCGTGCTAGTGGACAAGCCGGGGGTGCCTCAATTCCTGAACGGGATGCCTACCGTGGGGCGGGACATGCTTTCGCGATTTTGCCTGACTGCTCTCTCATGTTTTCGGGAAGTCGCGAAAGCATGGCACCCTGGGTTTTCAGGTGTTCGGCATTCCATGGCACCCAAAGTTCGAGCGCCGCAAGATTACGCATGGTCATTTAGCGTCGCTATCGTCAGCTACTTCTTCAATGTCCAGCAGACAAGTCTTTTTCCATCCCGGCCGTAGAACAAGCCGTTCGCCAAGGCAACGGGGCTGCGGCACGGCCCTGTCAGTACGGAGGCGCGAGCCTTCTCCTTGTAGGCATCCGGATTGACCTCCGCGAGGACGAGGTCGCCGTTTTCGCCCAAGATGATCAGTTTCCTGTCGGCCAAGATCATTGAGCCGCAACCCGCACGGTCACAAGTCCAGCGCACCTTTCCGGTCCGCATCTCGACACAACGCAGATGCGGGCCTTCCTCCTGCCTGCCGTCAAATCCGTAGAGAAATCCTTTATCATGGATGCAGGTGTTGTAGTGGTTGGACATCACGTCGTTGCTCTTCCAGACCTCCTCGATACTAGCGCCGGCAGCGTGAAGCAAGAGGGCGCCGGTACTGTAGCAGGCGGAAATGAAGATATCATCGTCGACCACCACGGGAGTCGCGGCGTTGACCGAGGCGTGGATGCGTGCACGCCAATGCTTGCTGTACTGTACCTCACCGGTCTTGGGATCGAGGAGTACAACGCCTTCGCGCGTGAAGAATACGGCGCGATGGTGCCCCGCCAGCGTCGCCGCCACGGGAGACGAATAGCTAGCCTCGTGATCGGTAGCTTTCCATAGCTCCTGGCCCGTGTCCTTGGCGAATGCCACGATGCCGGCTTCCTTGCCCCCGACATTGACGAGCAGTCGGTCGCCGATGAGTAGCGGCGAGGTTCCTACTCCGAAATAGCTTTCCGGAACGCGGTAATCGTTGAGAAGCAGCCGCTCCCAGATCCTCTTTCCCGTTTCCAATTCCAGACAAAGGAAACGACCCTCAGCGCCCAGGGTGTAAACGCGATGGTCGGTAATCAGAGGTGTCGAGCGCGGACCATCATCCCTGGCGATGTCGAGCGGGTACTGCGTCGGATAAGAAAACTGCCAACGCTCCTTGCCTGTGGCCGGCTCCAAGCAGGCAATAATTTCTTTGTCACCGACGCGGTGAAAGAGAATGAGGAACTCACCTGCGACGACCGGCCCGCTGAAACCGCTGCCAACTTCCTTTTGCCACAAAACTCGTGGTCCGGCATTCGGAAGCACATCCAGGAGTCCCTGTTCGCTGGAGATGGCATTGCGCTGCGGCCCCAGAAACTGCGGCCAATCGTTAGCGATCGTGGAGGCGGCGCTGCAGAGGGCTGCGACGAGAGTCACAGTCAGCCGCCATGATCTGGCGAGCATAGGGCAGCGTGGAAACCTGAATACAGCCATCTAAATCCTCCTCACTCGCGCCGACTTATTATTGATTGCTGCGCAGCCCGTGCCTCAGGCTTCGTAAGCCCCTCGCCCCCGTACTCGGGGGAGAGGGGTTTGGGGTGAGGGGGTTGAACCAACCTTCGACAGTTAAAACCCTCACCCCCGACCCCTCTCCCGTGAGTACACGGGAGAGGGGAGAAAGCAGGCTCGTTACACCGGTTGCGTAGTCCTCGATTGCTTGCGGAAGCCTTGCAGCCGACGAGTCAATAGTTTAACGCAAAGACAAAGATATGACCAAGCAATGATTTGCCAGCCAATTCTTACTGGCGTCTTTATAATGGGTCCAGGTGCTACTGCCGCACCGGATCAAGCGGGGACGCCAGTCTCTCGAGGAATGCTATCTCAGGGACTCGCGCCCCCGTTTGGTATCGTGCTAGCGATTCAGGTTTCAATGGTGCTTCTGTGGTCCACTACCGCACTTTTCGCAACAACGATTCGCCCGGATTGGTGGCCATATGGAATGAGGCATTCACGTCGCGAGGGGAAGTGCACTTGCGGCACAGCTCTCCTCTTGAAAGCTATGTTTTCGCGAAACCGTATTTCGATCCTGCCGGACTTTTCCTCGCGATAGAGGACGACGTGCCGGTCGGCTTCGCGCATGCTGGGTTTGGTCCGAACAGCACATACACCGCGCTTTCTCGGTCCGAGGGAGTCATTTGCGTGGTCGGCGTGCGGCCCTCGCACCGCCGCCGGGGCATCGGCTCCGAGCTCCTACGTTCCTGCGAGAGCTATCTAGTGCGAAACGGCGCGCAAACGGTTTATGCTGGTCCGGCGGCACCGATCAATCCATTTTACTTCGCCCTTTACGGCGGCAGCGAGCTACCGGGCTTTCTTGACAGCGATGCCCAGGCTGGTCCTTTCCTCCGGCGAAACGGCTATGGTCCCCACTCGACTTGCCGAGTTTTTGACCGTTCTCTCCATCAACCGGTCAATGTGCCCGATGGGCGATTCGCGGCACTGCGCCGCCAGTATGAGTGGCGCCTTGCTCCACGCACCGGCGTCGGCAACTGGTGGGAAGAATGCGTCCTCGGCCCCGTGGAAACGGTCGATTTCCGCCTGGAGAATAAATCCACAGGCCAGGTCGTTGCCCGCGCGTCGGCATGGGAGATGGACCTCTTTAGCTGGCGTTGGAATCACCCGGCCATTGGTATCGTTAACGTGGAGGTGCTTCCCGAACTGCGGCGGCAAGGCCTGGGCAAGTTCCTTCTCACGCAAACACTTCGTTACTTACAGGAACAATTCTTCGGGTTGGTGGAAGTGCAAAGCGCGGAACAGAATGACGCTGCACTCAAACTATACCGGAGCGTCGGTTTCGAGGAAGTCGATATCGGCCACGTTTATCGAAAAGGCTAAAACGGCGTGCACGAGTCAGCAGCAGTCAATTAAACTTGGGTGCCATGTTTTCGCGGCCCAGGCCGGGACCGAAGCCATCAATGCCGACCTGTCGCGGCCGCGAAAGCATGTCCCGCCGCAACCCCAGATAGCAGATCGCCGACTGCTCCATGCTTTCGGGCCTCGGCGCATTGAAGTCTCCGGCAGCAGGTTGAGCCCGAAAGCATGGCACCCAACAAGAGTCTGCTGCAAGATCACCCACAGTCATTTAGCGAAGTGGGCGGCCAGATTTCCGGTGCTTCGCCTAAGGCGGCTGCCAGGTGAGCGTCAAATGTGTGACCGGCCCTGGTTCAGGTACTCTCAATCGAATGAACGGAATGGGATCATGGGCGTCGGGCTCTTTCTCGATGCGCACGGTGCTGGGCGAAACGCGTAGCCCCTCCTGATAGTGCATGCTGAGAACGACGGTGCCGGCGCTGACATCGCTCAGGGCGATGTGCAGCCAATCGGCGCTCAGGAGGCGCGCCCTACCCTTCAGAGCGAAATCCCGGTGCGGCAACTCGATAAGAGTAGCAAGCGTGGCCCCGCCAATCGACCTTACTGACTGGACTTCAGGACTCGCCTTGAAGCGGGCAATCACGGCGGGCGACCGCGCAATAACCCAGCCGATGTTGTAGCGCCGGCAGAAATCCTGCAATTCTATCTCGCCCCAAGAAGAGATCGGGCGACCAGCAAGGCTTTGATCCACGAGGCTGGCGTAGGCATGTTCAATGGACGCATCGGGATCCAGCCCGCCGAGATAGGCTCTGCCCGTGAGCACAGGCAGCAGCGAGGTCCAGGCGGAATTGCTCCCATCTCCGCTTTGATCCTCCCAGAGGATGCGCGCCTCGGTCGTCGTATGCGCCGTGATGACTGCGATTAGCTCGTCGCCCTGAGCCGGCAGACCAATCTCGAATGGAGTCGTCGCCGCACAGCGGACGGCGAATTCCTCAACCAGGTCGCGTGCGAAGTAACCCGCCGTGCCGAGGAGTCCAATCAGCAGCAAGGCCGCGCGGACGGTGCCACCCACGATCCTGCAGAAAAGCATCCAACCTTGGATCATGGCGTATGCGGCAGGCAGCGCGGCAAACAGAAACGCGGGAACCAGGAGCCTGGCCGTGCCCAGCTTGCCGAGCGGCTCGCAGCTAATGCCAGTGATCGCCAGTGCCAGAAAACCTCCCGCTCCAAGGCCCAGGAGGCGTGCCGCCGTCCTCTGGCGTGTTTCGTTGAAGACGACGATGCCGATGGACGCGGCAACGATCAGAATCCCCGCGAGAATGCGATCCGGACGTTCTCCCCAGAGCGGAGCCGACCAGAGCGTATGAAAAGTCCGATGGGGGAGTACTGGGTTCTGAGGCTGCAGGGGCGATCTAATCCAGGAGTAATTGAACCAGTCAACCAGCCAAAAGCTATTGACGGCAATTCCTCCAAGGAGACTGCCGAATAATGCGACATGCCAGGAAAGGCTGTGCTTGCTGCCGACACAGAAATAATAGATCAGAAGAAGCGGAAAGATGGTGGCAAAGAGGACCGGCTGAGCAAACCAGCCGAGGCAGCCAGTGACCAAGAGGCCTAGCCAGCATTTGACGCCTGGGTTGTGGTGGAACTGAACCAGGAGACCAACTTGTGCGATCGCTGCCAGTCCGGCGAGGAGTTGATCGAGGTCGCCCGCCTCCAGCATCCTCCTGCTAGGCGTGCCCCACCACAGCAGGAGCCCGAAGGCCAGTGCCAGGCAGGACGCGCGCCGGTCGAGTCCAGTTCCCCGAGCCGCGATAAGCAGCAACAAGGGGACCATGAGGCAGCAAACGGCCAATCCAATCTTGTAAGCCGCGGGCCGGTATTCGCCACCCGCCAACATGAGGAAGAATTCCGCGGGCCGGCTGCCGCTATCGAAAATGGGAGTCTTGGGATAGCCGGCCTGGAAGGCAGGGTCAAAACAACAGTTCGTGCCTCGTTCCTGGAAGGACCGAGCGCCAAGGAACCCGTGGTAAAGGTGCAAAGGATGCCGACCGGAGACAATTGGCTCCGTGTCGAGCAGCCGCTGCCATGGATGATCGAGCCCGAAGAGTGACAGCGTCATCCAGCCATGCCAGGCACACATTCCCAGGAATACGAACGCGAAAAGGAAAGGAATCCCGGGACCGTGTGCGGCCGTTCCATCGGCGCGAAGATCGCATCCTGCATCCATCGTAGGGGGGATGCTACCTTGGGCGACGAATTCTCACAAGACCGCTTGCGGGCGTCAAATCGCGACGGCGCTGCATCTTAACCCATTTCGGCATAAAGAATTATGCCATGCGGTCCTGGCTTGAAGACTGCCAAAACAGCCACGATACCCTCCCTTGCTTGGCCGCAACACAGCGCCCTAGTATAATTCCTCGCGTGGTTAACCCAATCTTACTGGAACGCTCCATGGACGATCATTTTGCTCTCGACGCACTCGAACCGAAGTACAAGCGGGTCGTCCTGAAGCTCAGCGGCGAAGGCTTTGGCCACAGCGGGAAAAGCGGCATCAGCATCGACGAAACCCTCAACATTGCTCGCCAGGCGCAGCGCGTACTCCAGCGCGGCGTCCAGTTGGCGATCGTCGTCGGCGGCGGCAATATCTTGCGCGGCGCCCAATTCAGTGCCGGCGGCGAAGTCATTCGCGAAGCTACAGCCCACTACATGGGAATGTTAGCCACCGTGCTCAATGGGCTGGCCCTGCAGGATGCCCTGGAGAGTCTCAAATGTGAAACGCGCTTGCAAACCGCCATCCGAATGGAGAATGTGGCCGAGCCATACATCCGGCGGCGCTGCATCCGCCATCTTGATAAAGGACGCATCGTGATCCTTGCCGGCGGCACGGGCAACCCGTTCGTCACGACCGACACCGCAGCCGCGTTACGCGCCCGAGAACTCGAGGCCAGCATCCTCTTGAAAGCGACGCGCGTGGACGGCGTCTACAGCGAAGACCCGGAGTTGAATCCGCACGCCATTCGCTACGAGAAACTGACTTACGCCCAGGTGCTTCGCGACAATCTGCGCGTCATGGACATGACAGCCATCAGCCTTTGCCGAGAAGCACGCTTGCCCATTCTGGTCTTCAACTTCAAGCGGGAGGGGAACATCGAGCGGGCAATCGCAGGCCATCCGCTCGGGACCTTGGTGGGAGAGCTCTCATAAGCGCGGTTGGACCACTTATACGGCGCGCGGTCAAGAATGATCCCAATAGGCCGTAGCCGCATTCGCCAGAATGCGGGGGAAACTGCGTGAGATAGCCCGCATTCTGGCGAATGCGGCTACGGGGCGATGTCTCATTCTTGACCGCGCTCAGTATAACAAAAGAGCCGACTCCCCTAGAATCACGGCAGTCGGCCTCTTTTCGAATCCGTTCCGTTCCAGAACAGGCATAGAGACTAGGAACCAGGATCATGACGAATGACGAGATCTTGTTCGATGCGGAAGAACGCATGGAGAAGGCGGTAACCGTCTTCCGTGACGAGCTTCGGGGCCTGCGCACGGGCCGGGCTACACCCGCCCTGGTAGACAACATTCGCGTCGAATACTACGGGTCGCCGACGCCACTCAAGCAACTAGCCCAGATCAGCACGCCGGATGCTCAGCAGATCCTCATCAGGCCGTTTGACCAGGGATCCCTCAAGGACATCGAGAAAGCCATTCGCTCGAGCGATCTGGGCATGTCGCCCAATAACGACGGCAAGATGATCCGGCTCGTGGTCCCGCCCATGAGTGGCGAGCAGCGGCAGAAAATGGTTGCGCGTATCAAGAAATCGGCCGAGGAGGCCAGGGTCGCCATTCGCAACATCCGCCGCGACGCCAACAAGCACTTTGACCAGGCGGAAAAGAACAAGGAGATGACCGAGGACGAGCGCGATAAGGGCAAGGACGAAGTGCAAGGCTTGACGAAGAAATTCGAAGATCGCGTTGGCGAACTCGCGGACAAGAAGACCAAGGAAGTGCTGGAGCAATAATCCTGCACTGGGCCCGCAAGCCTGAGATAAACTATCCACCCGCCGCGCACTCCTCATGCCCTCAACCAAATAGCCATCGGTGACGGAGTTCCAGCCCTTGGCACTACTGACGGAGTTCTGGGTCCTGGTTGGGTTCCACGTTTTCATCGGACTCATGCTCCTAGTTGACCTGGGCGTATTTCAGAAAACGGCTCACACAGTCAGCACCAAGGAAGCTGCAATCTGGAGTGTCGTCTGGATCGGCCTGGCGCTGCTATTTGCCATGGGCCTTTGGAAATTCTGGCATCTTTGGGACGCAGAAAACACTGATAGGGGAGCAGACAAGGCAACCGAATTCCTCACCGGATATCTCATCGAAAAGGCGCTCTCGGTTGACAACCTCTTCGTCTTTCTCATCATTTTTCGCTACTTCGCCGTGCCTCCGCAGTACCAGCACCGCGTTCTTCTCTGGGGTGTCATTGGAGCAGTCATCATGCGCGGGATACTCATCCTGGCGGGAGCAGCATTGCTGGCTCTTTTTCACTGGATGAACTATCTCTTCGGTGCTTTCCTCCTTTACACTAGCTACAAAATGGCGCGGTCCGTCGAGCGGGAAATCGATCCCGCAAGCAGCCCTCTGCTTCGCCTGGTGCGCCGCTTCGTTCCTTACGTCGAGGGTTACGATACGCCTCGCTTCTGGGTGCAGCGCGAAGGGAAGTGGCATCTGACGACGTTGTCCCTTGTGGTGCTGGTGGTCGAGAGCACCGACCTCGTTTTTGCCCTCGATTCCATTCCGGCAATCTTCGGTATCACGAAGGATCCATTCATCGTCTATACCTCAAACATCTTTGCGATCCTTGGCCTGCGGGCCCTGTATTTCCTGCTCGCCAATTTCCTGGGAATGTTTCGCTACCTTGGTGTCGGCCTGGCCATCGTCCTGGCATTCGTCGGCCTCAAGATGATTGCGGAAAAGCCCCTGAATCTGTTCCTTGACTCGGCGGGCATCGGTCAGCGTCTCCAGGTCCTGCTCTCCCTTGGCGTTATCGCTGCAATACTGGGTGTGGCCGTTGTGCTGTCCATCGCTGCCGGGTCGAAAGAGCCGCTCGAACACCCACCGGAGGATTCAGCGGTAGGTCCGGCTCCCCCTGATAGATAATACTGGGCAGAATACTCCAGGGTCTTCAGCAAACGATCAGAGCCGAGGTTTTCCGCATGAGCGAGAATCAACAGCAACCCGAAGCGATGGCCGCCAAACTGGGAATCGGAAGCTATCGCCGACATGTCTTTCTTTGCACGGGTCCGGACTGCTGCGCGCCGGAGGTCGGGCAGGCGGCGTGGGAGAAGTTGAAATCGGCGCTCAAGGACGCAAGCCTGGCGGCCGGAGCGAACGCCTGCTATCGGACCAAGGTTGGTTGCCTGCGCATTTGCTGCGCGGGACCAACCATGGTGGTTTACCCGGAAGGCACCTGGTACCAGGGCATGACGGCAGATCGCATGACGGAATTTGTGCAGCAGCATCTCAAAGAGGGCCTGCCAATCCCAGAATGGATCTTCGCCCGGAATCCTTTGGGCGAAGTGGACAGAGCGTCTAGTTAATGTCAGTTTCGCCCCAATGGTCATACGCCGGCACGAAAGGACTAGAGAACGATGCAGCGAATTGAACGGGAACAAAGTCGCAAGTACGCATTCGATTGGCAAGACGAGCCACTGCTTCGAGTAGAGCCGGGCGAATGCTTCGAGATCGATACCTACGACGCAAGCACAGGCTATTTCAACTCCAGCGAAGACAAAGCACTGCCGGCACTGAGGCCCGGGTTTGACCGCAGTCCCCCACTTGCGAATCCGATTGGCGGCCCCGTCTGGCTAAACGGCGCCGAGCGCGGCGACACGCTGATCGTGGAGATTGAGGAAATTGTCGTCCAGGATTACTCATGGATCGCCATCGGTCCGCACCGCGGGCCGCTCGGGGATTCGACGCGATGGCCGGAATTGTCGAGTGATTACACCACGAAGGTGTTCCGACATTCTGCCGGGCCCAGCGGCACGACCCGCGATGGCACCCTGCACTTTAACGACAAGATATCCTGGCCGATCACACCATTCGTCGGGACGCTGGGCGTAGCACCTGAGCGGGAGGTGACCACGAGCATCGACGGCCAAGGAGAATGGGGCGGCAATCTCGATATTCGCGATGCGGCTCCCGGCAACCGCATTTTTCTCCCGATCTTTCATACTGGAGCACTGTTTTATCTTGGTGATGTGCATGCAAGCCAGGGAGACACGGAATTCACCGGAACGGCCGCAGAGACCAAAGCGACGGTGCGCTTGCGACTCGGTCTGATCAGGAACAAGCGAATTCCCTGGCTGCGCATAGAGAAACGCGATTCCATCGTGGCCGCCTTTGCGTATCGTCCGCTGGAAATTGCCGTGGAGACGGCCACCCTTCATCTCATGGATTGGCTAATCACGGAATTCGGCTTCAATCCGGTCGATGCCTACTGCCTCGTCAGCACCTGTCCCGATTTTCGCATCAATGTCTATCAGATGTGCAAGATCGGCAGGTTGTCTTTTGTCGCTGGAGCGGAAATACCTAAGAGGTACATACTTGCGTAACGTCTTTCAGATGTTTGCAGCCCGGATTCTGTCAAGAGTTTGTCAATGTCAAGAGTACTCTGGAAACTGTGGGTTTTTATTGTTATCAGGCGCTCAAGACACAATGCTGTGATGCCCCAAACTTTTTAATGTGCTCGATTGAATTGCCGAGGGCCGGCGCTTCTATTTGTGCGAAATTGGGGTTATCCTGGCACCTTGCGGTTGACCCTTGGTCGCATAGCCACCTCGGACTATCCCCTTGGCTGTATCTTCCTCCAATGCGTGGTAGATCTCATCACGGACCCCATCTCGCGCGAGTATCGCTCGATACGCCCGGGTTGCACGTAACGCCGCCGCCCTGCTGAGTCGATGACGGGTTTGGAGAAGTCGGCGAACCTGCTTCCAGTAACCTTGGGTGACTCGCTTGGGCAAGTTAGAATGAGGGGTTGTCATTCGTGCTCCAATGCCGGTTACAGAAGGATGATCTGGAACTCGGGTTGGCCAACGTTGATCACGTCTTCTAGTATGCCTATCCCAGCCGTAGTATGGAAGCTGAATTGGTCTGAGTCCTGAAGCGCAACGCGTCCGTGCGGTGGCCAAGTAGCAGCCAGAGGCCCGCACACTACATCATACCAATCGTCCGGCGCTGCACGGCTTGGGTGAAGGTGAGTACGAGGAACAGCAGGCGGGCTCAGCCTACATTGGTGCACGAAACTCCAGAAGGCATCATGCGTGGCGTCGCCTCGAACGAACATCAGGCAATTCAGAGGGGCAAGGATATCGAGCCGGATGCGGAACTGAACTAGCGCGGGGCGGTCAGCGGCTTGATCGACGGGCGGAAGGTTCCTGAACTTGACGTAGGCCCAGTTTCTAGCTTGCCTTTCGTTGGTGGTGGTGTAGAAACCGCGACCGAAGTCGAGGTTGTTCCGGCCCCTTGTCAGGTCGATTCCGTTCGCCTGAATATCAAAAGCAGCTGAACGGATGGAACCATGCCAGAGAATGACATGGGTGTTCAACATATTCCAAGCAGGCGGCACAACGATGGCTGGTAGGGCACGTATTCGAGCCATGTTCAGTATCCAGATCAGCGTGAGGGCGAATCGACATTAGACTCATTCCCGTCCCTTCACGCAACCCTCGCCCGATCTCGCAAACAACTCGGAAGCATCGATCGCACTTACTCCTGCCAATCTATCTGGCAAGACCTGCAGGAGTACAGATCAACGAATCGAGCCTGTCAAGAACCACGTGGAAATCAGGGTATCTTGTGAACTTCACAGACTCTGCCGCCTACTGACTGGTAAACCTTTGTCCAAGCCGTCAAATTGCAGCTGATCTTCCACTTTATCGAGCTGTTCGGGTAAAACACAGCGGTCATGGAAGACCTGCTGATGGAACCTGACCTGGGGACGGCATGTTCGCCGTCTGTGGTGGAGTTGCTGGAGCGACTCCGCCACGAAGTAGCCGGGTTGCGGGCCGAGGTGAACCGTCTGCGGCGGGAGAATCTCGAACTGCGGCAGCAGGCGGGTTA
>Ga0316363_10000987_pt1 | contig 28042 bp, 21 predicted proteins | sample Sb_taG_3_FD_200459 | JGI IMG/M metagenome (GOLD analysis project Ga0316363, IMG submission 200459) | Peat soil microbial communities from Weissenstadt, Germany - Sb_50d_a_PC metaG (v2) (version 2) | ecosystem: Environmental > Terrestrial > Soil > Wetlands > Peat | place: Germany: Weissenstadt...
CATGCGTTCCTCCGGGAAATAGGTGAAAGTCCGGAAGAATCGTAGGCCTGTACACTTGTCCCAATCAAGGCCCTCTCAATAATTGAGGTGGAGTTTGATGCGTTCGCCCTGGCTTGGGAGCACACGCCTCCCAGCTTCGCCAGAGCGGAGCTGTCGGTTTTCATTCACGGCGCATGGTGTATTGGCCTGAAAGGGATCCACTCAAGAACTGCAAATTCGGGACCCAGGATATATTTTGCACTGGGACCGAAACGACGACGGTGATCTCGTCTCCCGGCAAGGCATTTGCGGCATCACTGGAACCATCATTCACTTGCACGGTGACCGAATCATTGCTGATGCCGGTTGGTGCCAGAGCGGCCGTTGCCGCATTGTTGATCTGTGCGTTAGATGTCCCTTCAATGATGCCTAATCGGCATCCCTGGCGGGCGGCATTGGTCAACATATGCCTGACCATGACTCCTCTGCCTATCTCAATGATTCCCAAAACCAAGAGAAAGAATATGGGGGCGACGATGGCGAATTCGAGGGTCATCGCGCCTTGCCGCTTTCGCTCGTGGGAGGCACGTTGATTGGGATTGGCTAGCGACGCTTCTTGCGATGGGTCAGTGCCTGAAGCCTTGCTCGCTAGGAAGCAGCTGGGCAGAAGGTGCGACGGCATGCGAGTCGGCAACGCTTTCCTGGAGCGTGGGTGCACTATCATTGTTCAAGTCCCTTGACGTGTGCGACGTTGTAAAGTCCTTCGCTTGCAGATCTGGCGCCAACAGAGAGAAGGGCGCGGAAACCCCAGATTTGCGGGGCGATCAGTCAGGGGGAGAGGGGAGGCGCCCGTCTTTACGCTCAGGAGGGGAATGATGCACGCAGAGTCACACCGAGCGCGCCGGTGAAACCTAGCTTATTTGATGCAGGCATGCAAACGGAAAAACTTAAGAGGCGGACGATCTGGCCCTTTGTGAAGGAGATGCGGGAGCGGAAACCTTATCAGGGCGAAGTGAGGCTGGCCCCACTTACGATCAAGAACTATCCCGTCGCCCTGAAGATCGCGCTGGGGCGGGCCGTAGAGCAAAAGCCGATGCCATCGCTGCCTGCCTTCCCTGCGATCAGGGTACCGAAGAAGAAGCCCCACCCGATGATGTACTCCAGGACACCATCGCCCGGCTGGCGGAGCGGTTTCACGTAACAACCGGTCTCGTGATATCTCGGCTACGCCAACATGACTTGAGGTAAGTCCTTGCGGAACGGAGAGGACGGGATTCGAACCCGTGGAGCAGGTTTAACCCGCTCACCGGTTTAGCAAACCGGCGCTTTCGGCCACTCAGCCACCTCTCCAAGGCATTCAGTCAACTTACCTCTGCCAGAATACCGGACCACGTGACCTTCAGCAAGAGAACCCTTCGCGCAACCACTCCCCGGCAGACGTTGCAGTTTCGCGAGATTCGTGGCCATCCGGACCTAGTGACGGTGGAGGAGGCCATGGCGCTGTGGAAGGCTGCGGTGGACGAGGAGATACAGGACCGCGAGGCGCGCAAGCGATTGCTGCGGCGCGTATTCTTGTAGCTGCCCTCGCTGGAGAAATGATTTCGTTCGGTCGATCGACGAGGCCAAAACCCTCAGGAGCGTGCGGGCCCGCTGGCTGCGTTACCTGTGGGTAGGCGATCCGAACAACTTGGTGCTGTTCGTTTCGCCTACTCCACAAGGCAAGGTGACGGATTACCTATTCGTTGGCAGTGGGTCTTGCAAGCGGCGCTTTCGCCCCAGTGCCCAGCCTGCAAGACCTGTCGCGGCAAGTCCTGCGAGCACCACGGTCGATGGTTCCGGCACGGAGGACGAGGGCCCCACCGGAGCTAGAGTCAGCTGATCCTGTATGTCCGGACTGGTCAAGCCAATGAGATTGGCCTTGGGCCCTGCGCCGTCCAAGGAGTCGAGCCAGCTCTGGGCCAGGGAATCGGTCGCCGGATCGCCGGAGGTGGCAGTGAAATTGCCGGCCGAGAGATTCAGATTATGGTGCGGCTGGCTGCTGTTCCCGTCGTAGACAATCTCCCACACGTCCATTTGCAACGCGGCGGCTTGCGAGGCGTCCAGATTGCCTCCGTTATAGTCCCGGCCAAAGAGCTCACGGAGCAAGCTGGCCTTCATCGCTCCAATGGGCCCGTGCTCTCCAGGCAAGTTGATGCCCGTATCGGGATTGCCCGCGTCTTGCAAGGGCACGAGGTTGTACTGGTAATTGCCGCCGAAACTGATGTACTGATTCAACTCGATACAGCAGGTCTTGAAATTCCCGGACAAGCCGCCTGCCGTCGCCGTCCAATTGAACAGTCCTGCTTCGGTCGTTTCCGTGATGCCCAGATTGGCAACAGAGAATTGCACGTTCATCATTGGCGAAACCGAGTTGAACGTCGCATCGACTTGTCCGGCCTGGATCGCAGGCACGGCCAGGCCCCCCACGACGAGGACCGCCAGCATACATTGCGTAAACTTACTCATCAACATGCCTCCACATTGTTCCTGAAAGATGGTGCAACGCTGCATTCCTCTCTGTCATCTCGAGATCAAGCGCTCTTGCTCTGTGCTGAGGCCGGTTCCGGTTTGCCTCCGACACAGAGGGCTGCAGCGGCAGCCCGTACGGGGTGATGTTGTCCGCCAAAACGACTGAGATTTTGGCGGAACAAAAAAGGGTGAAATAAACGAAGACCGTCCAGGCCCGACCAATCGAGGCCGTGCGCGAACAAAAGCGTGGTGTGGGGGACGTTCTGCTCCGTTGCTTGGCAAACGTGCCAAGCTATCGCCAATTATGCAAACGCGATGCCATGATTCATGGCCGGCGGCTACATCGATCTGAAGTCTCGGTAATTGAGAGGTTTGCGTTGCGCGGGCAGGCGTTTCACAAGCTCGTGACCGTTAATGGCCCTTAGCGCGCGTAGACGGAACGTGATAAGCAACGGAAGCAAATCCAAATGAGATTGTGCATGTGGACTGAATGGTCCAAGCTACCTTAGATGTCTGGAGGCTGAGAACTGGAATCACCTTCCCAATCTAGATCCGCGACCACTGGGCGATGAGGTGACCCGACATGCGGCCCAATCCAGCAGCGTCGAAAACGCCAGCTGGGACCAGCGAGGATCTGATCGATACGTAAATTGGCGCGTCGCGTGAAGTAGGTGTACCCGAAGCCGTTTCCAACGGAAGAAAAACCATTACTGAACTGCGACCACTCGTCCGAGTAGATAGTACTATCTACCGGAGTATTGAAGTCGCCAGCCAACAGCACGGGGCCTTGCAGTTCTCGTGCGTAAGCGCTCGCAGCGATCGACTCTACCCGTCGCTCCACCATATTCGCTTCGATTTCAGAAATCGCTCCATGGGCACGCTCGAAGAGGGCTTGGAGACCTTCATGCGGCGACGCAAGATGAACATCGAGGAGATGGATCCTACCCCAGGGAGCCTGAATCCCATAGTGCACGACGCTACCTTTGCTGGTCCACCGACCCGCCCGAACGTCATCTATTCTTTGGATCGGATAGCGGCTGGCCACGCACAGTTCGCCGTCCCTTTCCACGTGCCAACCTCCTTGAGCAAATAGCTGATTGTCATGTGCGTGCGTCCAGTCTTGCAGCGTCATGATGTCTGGATTTGAAACGCTCACAAACTCGCTGAATCTAGGGGCGTCCAGTTGGTGCCGATGAACATTGCAGGTCAAGAGCCGAATGCGGGGCCTTGACGAGTCATGAGTTCCCAAGACGGCGGAGGAAACATTTAGCCCCATGAGCGGACCGACAATTAATATGGAATCCAAACCGCACAGCCACAACAAGCGCGGGCGACATATGGCTGCGAGAGGGACAAGGATGCCCAGTGGCAGTAACCAAGGCCAGCGCGGGCTGTACATTAAAACGGTTGCAAGCCACCAGCGATCAGCGCTCAGTCGCACGACCAGCAGTAGCCCAACGACTAAAGCTGTGAACGCCCAAGCGGAGGCGACCAAGGTTTTTTTGGCGTACCTGGCAAGCCGCGAACGGGGTGAGGCATACCTGGTTGGCACGATGGCCCTACTCATGGCGGAGCGCTTCGATGGGATCCATGTACGCCGCCCGCCGGGCAGGATAGGTGCCGAAGATAAGCCCGACCGCCACGGATACGCCGAAAGCCAGTAAGGGCGACCAGGGACGAACGATCGTCGGGAATTCGAACATGCGCGCGACGAAGTGAGACAAGGCAATGCCAAGGACGACGCCCAGCAAGCCGCCCATGGTGGAGAGCACGACCGTCTCGATCAGGAATTGCAAGGCGATATGCCGGCGCTTGGCGCCCAGGGCCCGGCGAATGCCGATTTCGCGGGTGCGCTCCGTCACCGTCGCCAGCATGATATTCATGATGCCGATGCCGCCCACGACGAGGGAAATCGAGGCGATGGCGCCCAGGACCAGCGTGAAGATGCGCTGCGTTTGCTCGGCCTTCTTGAGCAAGTCCAGGGGAACGGTGAGTGCCGTGTCTTGCTTGGTGTGATACTGGTCGATCAAGCCCTGAACAATGTCTGCGGTCTTCTTCACATGATCCATGCTATCGACGCCAATCGTTAGCTGGCTGATTTCGAGTTTTTCGAATTCCTGCGTTCCCGAACGAATATAGACGATGAGTTTGCCAAAACGCGCCTGGTCGGTAGCGAAAGGGATGTACACATCGCGATTGTAATCTTGAGCTGCCAGGCTGCTGCCGATCCCCGCCGAGGGCGCCTTGCGCTCAGTGACGCCGATGATGCGGAAGAAGAAGCGCTCGTCAATGCACACCGAATGGCCGACGGGATCGTCGATGGGATAGAGTTTTTCCGCGATTTCTGCTCCCAGAACGACCACGTTTTCGAAGCGTTCGTCATCGACATGGGAGATGAAGCGGCCGTGGCTCAGGTGCAAGCCGTTCATTTCCAAATAATTGGGGGTGACGCCGACAATGCGCCCTTCCACCCGGTGAGCGAGATTGCGGACATCCTTGCGGAACTCGCGCACCGGCGTGACCGACGTGACCGTGGGGATCGTCGCGGCGATGCGCTCCATGTCCTTGATGGTCAGACCGTAATCCAGCATGTACTGCTTTTTCTCATGCTGGTTGTCGTCGGCGGAGGGCTTGACGCTGCGTACGATGATGTTTGTCGCACCCAGGTCCTTGATCTGCTCGATCGCCTTGAAGCGCGCTGCTTCTCCCACGGCCAGCATCACAATCACCGACGCCACGCCAAGCACGATGCCCATCGTCGTCAGCGTCGAGCGTAGACGATGAACGCCGATGCTCTTGAAGCCGACACGCAGGGTGTGACCGAAGTTTTCTGTAAACATGGTGCTTTAGCGGAGAATTAGCCGCGCGGGCCAGGGGGAGCCCCTGGTTGCGTCGCGGTTGTTTTCGTCGCGGTTGGCAGTTTCTCACCGCTGGCTTTCAACTCGGCGGCAATCCGCGCCCGGGCATCCAGGGCAACCTTTTCACCTTCCGAGAGGCCGCTCTTGACCTCCACGAACTTATCGTTGTTGTCGCCCAGCTCGACTTCCCGAGGCTCGACGCTCTTGCCGTGCACGACGTAGCAGCGGTGCAGGCGGTCCTTTTGACCTACCGCCTGAACCGGCACGACGAGAATGTTGGGTAGGTTCGTTACCTCGATCCTTACTTCACCGGAGAAACCCGGTTTCAGGCTCGCTTCTGCAGGAACCTCGTCGATCTTGACGATCGTTTCGTATTCCTTGACGGAACGGTCGAAGAAGCCTTCATTGCTGGCCATGGTGGCAACAGATTGAACGGTGCCACGCAGCACGTGTCCGGCATAGGCGTCGAAGCGCACCTCGGCCTTGAGGCCCTTCTTTACCTTCTTCACCATGGCTTCGTGGACCTTGACCTTCATCTGCAATTGGGAAAGGTCGGGCAGGCTGAAAAGACCCTGGCGGAAGTAAACGACGGCGCCGGCACGGATGCGGGCGGAATCGTCGTACCAGCGGTCCTTGGCATAGACGAGGATGCCGTCCTGCGGCGCTTTCACGACGCAATTGTCGAGCTGCCTCTTGAGCCGATCGAGCGTGCTCTTTTCCAGGCGCTCGGTCACCTGGGCCGCCTCGAGGTCGTTCTGGGCCTTCTCGACCGCAGCCTTGCCGGAGGCCTCGGTCCGCCGCGCCTCTCCTTCCGCATCGCGTTTCTTGGCTTCCAGCTCCTTCAGCGTACGTTTTTTGGTCCAGTTTTCGAGCAGATTGAGCTTGGCCACCTTGCTTTTCAGAACGAAATCTTTGTTGCGCTCGATGGTTTCCTTGGTGTGCACCGTTTCCAAGGTGCCGAACCCCTGTTTGTAGAACTTCCGGTATTTTTCGAGGTCGTCCTGGGCCTCCTGCAAATCTTTCTTGGCCATCTCGATATCGCCCTTGCCCTCCTCCAGAGAGACCTTGTAGTCACCCGGCAGGTATTTTTCCAAATCGAGCAATGCAAGAATGGCTGCGGTTTTGGCCTTGTCCGTGTCGGTGTCCGCCTTGCTCTTCTGGACGGTCAGCTCGCCAACTGCCATCTTGGCCTTGCCGACCGCCTGTTGCCATTTGACCTTTTGATCGTCGTAACTTCGCTGGAGCTGGTCGCTGTCGAATGTGACGACGACCTGGTCCTTCTTGACCTGAATGCCTTCGGGCAAGATCGTCACGATCTTGTTCTGGTAACCTTCCACCTCGCAACGAACGTCCACAGTCTTGGAACTTTCCAGATCACCGTGTTCCGTCACGACGATCGGCAGATCGGTCCGGGTGACGATTGCCGTGATCTCGGCGGTAAGCGAGGGATCGGGAAGGAACCAGTTCCAGGCATAGTAACCCGCCGCCGCGATACCTGCAACGAGGAGGGCGAGCTTCCAGGCAATGCCGCTGAATCGGCGCCAGCGCCCGGTTCGCTTGGCCTCAGGGAAGTTTGGGAAGGGTTTTGCCGCCGGAGTCTTGTGGAGCGACTGCGGCAGATTGGCCGGCTGCGTTGTCGTGCCCATCGATATAGAGCCCTCGGTCGTCTAGTTGTAAAGCTTCCATGTCCAGGAGCAGCCTGTAGCGAGTCGTCTCGTAGGCGGCCCAGGTGCCAATCAAGGAATTCTCGGCCCCCAGCAGGCCATTCAGGGCGTTAAGAGTATCCAACGTACTGGTCGGCTTCGCGTTGGTGCTTGACAACAAATCCTCGCGAGCCGCTTCGTACTGGAGAGCCGCGGAGACCAGGCTCTGGCGAGATATCTCAAAGCTGATGCGGTTGAGACGTAACTGTCGAATATCATCGCGGATCGCCTCGCTGATCGAATCCTGAAGAATCATGTAGGACCGCCGAGCCTGCTGATAGGCAATCTGGCTGGCCCTGTATGCATTGCGCTGGGCCAATCGATTCAACGGCGTATCAATTTGCACTCCTACGGAGTAAGTGCTTGCCGACGCACGAAAATCGAACGGATGGTTACCTAGCGGCGGTGTTGCAATATTAGCGGAGGTCACCAAGTTCAAACCCGCCTTGAGGGCACTGGCCGTTACCGTAAGCTGACGCCAGGCGTCGACCACCTGGGCTTCCTGATTCATTAAGTCGAGTCGGTTGTTGAAGGCGTACGCCGTCGCCTCGTCCACATCATAAGTGGTCGGATGCAATTGAATCAAGTATACGCGGACCCTCAGTTGCAGAACGAATAGTTCTGCCAGGGTCTCCGAGAGGTTTCCGCCGAGGCGTGCCAACCCTTCGGTGCTCGGCCGGAGATTGTTTTCCGCGAGCGCCGCGCTCAGACGCAAGCTCTTCTTCGCCTGATCGTCCAACTCCTCGCGGACGGCGGTTAGTCTGACCGCTACCTGGGCCGCATTGCTGCGCGCTCTCACTCCCGCTTGATCCTTCTCCGCCGTCTTTATCTGATCCTTTAAACGGTCGAGCTCGCTGCTTACCTCATCCACCAGTTTAATCGTCCGGGCGCGGAAAGTCTCCAGTTTTTTGATGCCTTCCCGCAATTTGCCCAGCGCGGCCTGGTTGACCTGGCGGTACACCGCTTGGAAATCGTCGATTTCGCCCTGAAGTGCCGTGAGCGCTGGATCGTTGAGCTGAAACTGCGCCAGCAAGGAATCGTCCAGACGGATGGGCAGGCTGGGCGGCAGGCCAAGGAGCAGTTTATAGGCGTCCTCGGCGGTCGCCAGGGAAGTTTCGAGCTGGATGAGCTGCTGCTGACCTTGCTGGAGACTGAGATCGATTTGCTCGACATTGATGGCGGCCAGCTTGCCTGCGTCAAGGAGCGCAGTGTTCAGACGTAAGCTTAGCTCCAGGGCCTGGATATTCGCTTGTGAATTGCGAACCCCCTGTTGTTGAGTGAGCAAACTCAAGAAGGTGTTGGTGGCGATCTGGAAGGTGAACTGCTTGCGGTAATGGGCGAAAGTCCGCAGCGTGTACAGCAACGTCCGCTCTGCCTCGGTCAGCGTTTCCAGGGCGACGGCGCGCCCGGCGTTCTGCAACAATGGCTGCATGTAGTTGACGATAATGTTGGAAAAGCCAACGCTGGAGTTTCCTCCCGCGTACTGGAACACAAAGGAATTGGCTAATTCCGCCATGATCTGACCGCCACTGGCCAGGAACCGGTTGAAGCCAATGGTGGAATTGGTGCTGAGCGTATTCAGCTCGTCGGCACTGCTGCCGAAATGCGTATAGGTCGTGTCGTTCGTGCCGAACCACTGCAGCTCGAACCCGAAGCGGTCCAGCGTGACAGTAAGCGACGCGAGGTACAAGTTTTCGATCTGGGTCTGGTAATTCGGACTGTTCAAGATTCCCACTTCCACGGCCTTATCCGGAGTCAGTACCAGCCGGCCTTCTTTGTCCAGTTCCAGGTAGTTCTTCCAATCAGGGTCTTCAATCCAGGGAGCATCGCCGTCCCGATGCCAGTGGCGATAGCCATGCATGCCGAAGACGCACTGCATGTATTTGTCGGCGGCCCGGTCGTCCGGAGGCATGGGCGTATGATCGGGATCGAATGGATCGAAGAGCCGCGACTGGGGAGGAACGTCCACCGAGATCCGCGGGACTTCCCAGCGCGGATCCTGGTTGCGTTCCTCGATGATGTGGTAAGTCTCGTTGTCCGCCTGGACGCGGTAATGGGCGCGTGTGCATCCGCATAGGAGGCCCCCCACTAGCAGCAGCATAAGGCGACCGGCAACAATTGTTCTCCCCTCGCCCCGGTACTCCGGGGAGAGGGGTCGGGGGTGAGGGGCCTTGGCCGGGGATCGTTCGTCCCCCTCACTCCCGACCCCTCTCCCCCGAAGCGAGCGAGAGGGGAGATTATGACCTGCCGCTCGCATAAGCACGCGCATGGAGTCTCCACGTTTCCTGAAGGAACCCGGGCGATTCGCCTAGGACAGCCAGTTCTGAGAAAGGGATTGCGCATCGGTTAACACAAGTCGAGCAGGGCGTCAAGCCAGTCCGAAGACTCCCGCGGCGCTCCTACTCCCCAAATCACCAGCCATTCAGGTCCACCTGGATTATCAATCCTTGCAGCCTTGGTTGCACGACCACGGGGACGCAATTCACCCGACATTGACGCTCTCTGCGCCTGCCGCTATAGTCCCTCCTCCCGTGGGGTATATCCCCTGGCTACCTCCAAAGCTTTGGTAGGGCGTTCGCATGAATCGGAAGTCGTTTGTCTTGGCAATCGCGATCGTCCTGGTCCTTCTCGGCAGCGCGGCGACCGGCGTCGGGTTGCTGGTTCGGCATGTGCCCACCTTCTATGAGCGCGCGGCTGTACCGCCGGGAGACGCGCGCACCACGGCCTCGGGTGAATTCGTCAGCAGGTTCTTTCACCTGATCGACGGGGTCGCCAACAAGCGGCAATGGCGGGAGCAATTCACCGAGAAGCAAATCAACAGCTATTTCGTGGAGGATTTCCTCAAAGAGCACGGCGACAAACGGCCGCTGCCCGATAGCATCCATGAACCACGCGTCGTGCTGGAACCGGACAAGATTCGACTGGCATTTCGCTATGGCACCGGCCCGTGGAGCACGATCGTATCGATCGAGGTGCGAGTCTGGCTAGTGCCCAAGGAGCCGAACGTGGTGGCGTTCGAGTTCCAGGCCGTGCACGCCGGTGCTCTGCCAATTTCCGCTCAGTCGATGCTGGAACGAATCGCCGATGCCGCGGAAGAACAGGATCTTGATCCGAGGTGGTTTCGCCTGAGTGGTCACCCTGTCCTGGTGCTGCGTTTCCAGGCCGACCGCAGCACACCGACGTTTCAACTGCAAGGGCTGGAGCTTCGCCAGGGCTCGCTGCTCGTCTCAGGGCGGTCGCTCGATTCCACACCACAAATCAGCGCTGCAGCGCCTCCCGCGGAGGCTTTGCCTAACTAATGCTCTGTCATGTCTGGTGGAACGAGTTTTCAGTGTTAACAAGGATCGCAGGCGGCGCTCGTAGGACAGGCAGCCTTGCCTGTCCCGCTGGCGAAATGGACAGGCAAGGTTGCCTGTCCTACGACTGTCACGTCCCATGCTTCACAGCTTGCGCGATCCCAGATCAGTAACTTCACCTGGCAAGCAGATTCACTTTTCACTCGGCGTGAACAGGAACGACCATGCGTCGTCCTGAACCCGCTCTAGTGCCGCCATTCCATGAAGGCGATGCCCGTCTAGCTGCACGGCTAGCCTGTCTTGTTCACGAGACAACCAGGTGAAAACGCCGGCGTCCCAGCGAACGACCTGGCCGCGATTGCCGCTGACGGGGCCCTCGTAATCCAGATACAAACGTCGATGTGCTGGAAGGCTAACTGCCGAAATGACCTGTCCAACAGCGGGAGGCGCCGCCAGCCTCCAGGTTTGCAGAACCTGATCCGCTTCCAGCAGGAAATCCCAGTGCACAACGGGATAGTCGTGCTCGAGAATGGCATAGCGAGGCATGGCCAGCCGGTTCGTGAGTGTCGGCTCGTGTTCTAGACCTCGAGTATCTTAGTTCGAGTTTTGCAGATTTTGAAGGCTTGGCGGAGTGAATCGTTGAGGAAGGGAAAATCAAAGCGGCGGTAAAGCGCCGCACTCCAAGGAAGTCATTCTTGGAGTGCGGCGCTTTACCGCCGCTTTTGTTTCCTCTATTTTGCCATGCCCGAAGCACTTGCAGATAGGTCGATTTAGTACCGGATAGCTACGCCGAAGTTCACCCCCTGTGCCCAGAAATCGGAGTGGCTGCCGATGTTGGAGGGCGTGGGAGTAGTCGGGCCGGTTCCGAAGGAAAGGCTCGAGGGCACCAAGTTGGGATTGACGATGCGATTTACCTGGTCACCCGGACGCACGACATCCTCCCAGTAGAGGAAGTTGTAGCCGACAAAGAGACGCAGGTTCCGAGTTACCTCGACGCCGGCGCTCAGCATCAATTCCGGGAGGACCGTGAACTCGTCGCGAGCGGAATGGCCCGTATTGCTGCCCACGGCAAACAACCCGCCGGGAATGCTGGCCGCGGGAGCCCCGGTCCCCGACAGTGTCGTTTGGCCGTTGACGTTCACGACTTCGTGGGTGTCGCCAAGCCCCACCTTGCCAACCATGACGAGGAAGAGACGGCCGGAGTGAAGATCCGCTTGCAGGCCGACCTGGCCGCCGGTGAACTGGTTGCGGGTGCCGATGCCGTCCAAGACGCTCACGACGCCGGGCGCTAGGACCGTGTTGCCGTTGAAGCCGAGGACCCCGCCCGGCAGCAGCGTCGAGCTTTGGGTGATGCCCAGGTTCTCGTTCAAGAAGAGATAACGAGCGCCTATCAAGAAATCCACGCCGCCGTTCAGATTTTGATTGAGCGGATGGAGGATGTTGATTTCGGCGCCCGAGAATTCCAGCGAAGAGCTGACCTGAATGTTGCCCGCGAAGGCTCCGGGAAAACTGACCAGTGCAGCCGACTCTTGGCCGTTCAAGGAGTTGATGAACGGCCTGGCAAGGACGGGGTTTCCGCCGGCATCGGAGGATGTGCCAAAGCCTTCTTGCCCCTTCTGGAGCCAAAGGGCCGTGCCTTCGATTGCCCAAGTATGATCCTCATTCGAATAGCCAAGGGTGAAGCGAGCGCCGGAGAGTGACCCAAACTCGGTGTTCGAGTCTCCGAAGAGCGTTGAAGTGCCGGGGTTCCCGAGGATGCCCTGCGAGGCCGTGGTGCCGGTCGTCGCCAGCGGGCCGGGGGAAGGCGCCGAACGAACCCACCACAACAGGTATTCCGCATTGAACCAAACCCTGTCGGACCCTTCCCAGACGGGGAAGATCCACTTCTTCTTGTCGAGGGCGTGGGGGTCGTCGGTGAACGCATTGGGCCCGTCCGGCAGGGACAAGCCGTTCTCGACCTCCACCACGGCTGCGGTTTCCGGTGCAGGCGTCGTGGAACCGTCGCCTTTGGTGTCGGCCGCGGGAGCCGCTGCTCCCACGACTTGCACTGGACTGGTTACGGTGCTCCAGGAGGGCATAGGGGGGCCTGGAGGCGGCTTCGGCAAAGCAGGCGGCGGCGCCTGCCCTGATGACATGCCAACGCCGGCGACCAGGGTGGCCAGCAAAGCCAGAAATCCCGTTCTCATGGGAGTCTCCTATTGTGCCCGTTGGCACCGGGACCGACCGCAAACTTCCGCATTACCCGAAATAGCGCTTCAAAGCGTAGAAGGCGCAAACGCTACCCGGTTGATTAAATCGGCATTCTCGGAAAATCACATGAACGATTGAGACGGGAATAACGCGCATGACGACGGCGCGGCTGGCCCTGGAGGGGGGTTTCGGACGTTTGCGACCAACGCACATCGATCTGGAGAAAATAACGACCTGGCTAACTGGGCATATTGATGAGTTTGTTCCGGGTGCGGTTCCGACGACTCCTGCGCCTAATCACTTCTTTGGCGGCGGCAGGGCAACAATTGGCTTGCCCTGGGCATCGACTGCGCCGGCAACGACCAGGACCATCCTCTTGGGATCGAGATACTTGCGAGCGACCGCCTGCACGTCCTCTGGTGTCACTGCTTCGATCCCGTGGCGATAGTCATCCAGATAGCCGAATCCAAGATGGTGCTTCTCAATTTCGAGCAGCGCTCCGGCAACCTTGTCATTGGTCGTAAAGCGGAAGGGTAGGCTACCGAGAAGATATTTCTTGGCGTCTTCGACTTCTTCTTTCGACGGAGTCTCGGCGCGAATTCTTTCTAGTTCCTCCAGGAACATTTGTTTCGCGCGCGGCAGGGATTGGGGCTGGGTGCCGATATAGCAGGTGAAAAGCCCCGGCTCCTCACTGGCCGAACTCGTGATCGCCGCCGATACCGTATAGGCCAAGCCTTCGCGGTCCCGCAACCGGGCGGACAGGCGGTCGGTAAAGCCGGGCCCGGTGCCCAGGACGTAATCCATCACCAACAATTTGTAATAGTCCGGATTGTTGCGGCAAATACCGGCATGGCCCATGAAAAAGTGCAGTTGCGAAGCGGCCGGCATGGAGATGATTTGCTCGATGAACTTCTCGGGTTTTTCGACCGCCGCGGTTTGCGGCTTGGTGATTGGGGAGGACGGCTTCCAGTTCTCGGTCAAGCGCGTTGCTTCCTCGATCACCTGCTTGCTGTCGAAATCGCCCACGATGGCAACCACGGTGTTATTGGGAACAAAAACTTGCTTGTAGAAAGCTAGACAATCCTCCGGGGTGAGGGCCGCGACGGTCTCACGTAGACCCATCGCCGGCCGGGCGTAGGGGTGTTTGCCATAGGTCAACTTGCGATACAGCTGGCGCGCCTTGGCCTCCGGCTGGCGTTCGGCGTCGGCGATGGCCGAAAGGATTTGTGCCTGTTTGCGGGCAAAGGCCTCCTTGGGGAAGGTTGCCTGGGTCAAACACTCAAAGAGGAGTCGCAAACCCAGACTTCGATCCGGAGCCAGTACTTTCACAGCACCGCCGTTCCCACCCATGGATAGCACGCCGCCGACGTTGCCGATCAGCTCTGCAATCTGCGGTCCGGTATGCTCGGCTGTCCCTTCATCCAGCAAAGTGCCAAGGAGTGTCGCCACTCCCGCCTTGTCTTCCGGCTCGAGAAGTTTCACCCAGCGCACCGAGGCTTCCGCCACGAGGATGGGCAGCCGATGGTTTTCAAGGAGCAACAGCGTCAGGCCGTTGGGCAAAACGACGCGCTGCGTCTTTTGGAGTGAGAACGTCCCGGTGCCGCCCGCGGAGGAACGGGCTGCCGAGCGCTGCGGCGCTCCTTTGCCCTCGCCGGCACCAGCACCGGAAGCGGCACCCGGAACCGACCAGACGACGACGCGCCGGTCGGGATCGAGATACTTCTTGGCAGCTTCCTGCACGTCCTGCGGGGTTACTGCCTGGATGCGCGGCAAATAGGTTTTGAGAAACTCCAGATCGTTGGTCGTGACGCCGCGTGCGATGCTGTCCGCCAGGCTGTGAACGCTTTCGCGTCCGTAGATGATCGCGGCGATGACAGCCTTCTTGACACGATTGAGTTCTGCTTCCGGGACAGGTTGGTCGCGTAGCTTGTTTAGCTCGTCGAGCACGGCGTCCTCGGCCTTGGCTCGATTTTTTCCCTTGAGAATTTCAGCCTGAATGGCGAACCAACCAGGATACCGGCCGCTGGAATTGGTGCTGTCAACCCCTCCGGCGAGTGCATCGCCATCAACTAGTCTCTTGTAGAGTCGCCCGGTTTTGCCGTTGCTTAATAACCCCTGGATCACCTCCAGCGGATAAAAGTCGGGATCGCCGGAGCGCACCACGTTAAAGCCCATCAGCATGCGCGGTTCTTCGAACTTGGACTCGAACTCTTTGCGCACCGGCCCGTTCCGCTTGAATTCGGCGACGGTCTTCCGCGGCGGCAAATCCCCCTTCGGCAAGGAGCCAAAGAGTTCTTTGATCTTGGCCATGGCCTTGTCGGGGTCGAAGCCGCCGCAGACGACGAGTGCTGCATTGTTGGGATAGTACCACTTGTCATAGTGAGACTTGATGACGGCCGCGGTCGCGCCACGGACTTGCTCGCGCACGCCAATCACCGGATGCCCGTACGGCCCATGGTCGAAGAGAAGCGGCAGTATCGTTTTCTGTTCCAGGTCGAAAGGCTCGTCCTCGTTGCGTTCCAGCTCGGAGATCACCGCCCCTTTCTCCTGCTCGAATTCATGACGCGGATCGATGCGGAGATTGCGCATGCGGTCGGCCTCGATTGCCAGCGCAGCTTCCCAGCGATCGGCGGCGAAATCGAAATGATAGACGGTGCAATCTTCGGAGGTACTGGCATTGTTGGCGCCGCCGTTGCGCAGCGTCAGGCGGTCGATGTCTCCAGGCATGATCTTGTCGGTGCCCTTGAACATCAAATGTTCAAGGTAATGAGACAGGCCCGTGTGCTCCAAATCCTCGTCCGCGGAGCCGACTTTGTAGGCAACCATCGTAGTCACGACGGGGGAGCCTGGGATCGGCTTGAGATAGACGCGCAATCCGTTGGCCAGTGTTTCCTCGCGGATGCCGTCGTAAAGGGCCGCGGCGGCCTCAAGGGCTGGACTGGCCGCCTTGCGAGTCGCCTTGGGCTCCTCTGCCTGAACCTCATTGCGTGGATGGGACCAGTCGAGGATAATGAAAGGGAAGAACAGCAGGCAAGAAACGAAAAAAAACCGCCGGTATTGGTATTTCATGTAGGATCTCAAGAGAGAGGAGGGCAAGAACTGACATCCGACCCTGCGGGGACCATCCTTGAGCAGGGAATGCTTGACCGACTGGCCGCCTCGTTGCGGCCAAGCCGAACGGCGCGGCACGAGCGCCTACAGTTTACTTGTACCAGGTTCTGGGTTTACGACAAGCGGAACAGCGTGGCCGCCCAGATAGCGCATTTGTTTCGCCAGAAAATAGATGAACTTATTTGCCTAACCGGGAAAAATATCCCAAAGTTTACATAGTCACCGGATGGCAGAGTCGCGGCAAGGCGTCCAAGTTTGCTTCCGACCGCAGCTTTTATACCATGCCTGGTGCACGAGAGACGCAGTGCAGGCAGGGAGCCACCATGCGTGTCAAACTACTGGTTGTTCAGGGTCGCCCGCAGGGGAAATCCCTACAGTTCCCCTGTGGCGAGTTCGTTATTGGCCGCGGCACAGAATGCCATATCCGACCGAACAGTTCTTGGGTCAGCCGCCAACACTGTATTCTCCGCGTCACCGACGACAGCGTCCATCTCCGCGACCTCGGCAGCAGAAATGGGACGCTTATCAACGGCAGCCGGGTCGTTGGGGAACGCCACCTCGCGCATGGCGACCGCCTGCAAGTTGGACCACTCGTTTTTCAGGTGTGCCTCGACGAAAGCTCGGTGGATCTACAAGCAACCGGCCAGGTCGAAACCGGCGTGCACTGCATCGACACGGCTGAAGCCCAGTCCCTGGGAAGCGCTCCTTCCGAGCCGCCTGTTCGCCAAGTGACCGGCAAATCCGGGGTGCTGCCCGCCCAACCACCTGCGGTCTGAGGATTTCTTCGTTCACCCGGAAAGGCTCCTGCCCGGCTCCGTTGCCGATTCACCAAACTGCCGCGCACTCTTCAATTCGTGGACAGCAACCCCGTCCTGCGCTTACAATCCTCTTCGTCGCAGTTCTTCTCACAGGACTTTGCAACTTTTGGAAGGGGACAAGAAATGCGTGCCGCGTTGCACTGCAGATGGATGCCGGGGATCGCCGTCTTGGCGACAAGCGTGCTGGTTGCTTTCGGACCCACGGTCCGCGCCGATGGCAGGACAAAAAGTGATGATGCCGGCGCACCACCCAAAGGCGCCAAGGTGCTTTTTGACGGTAAGGACCTCTCGGGATGGACTTCGCTGAGCGGCGGCCCAGCACGGTGGAGCGTGGAAGACGGCTACATGGTCGTCGCCCCCGGAAAGGGCGACATCAAGACCAAGAAAACCTTTGGCCCCGATTTCAAGTTACACGTGGAATTCTGGCTGCCGCTCATGGCCAACAAGAAGAGCCAGGCACGAGCCAACAGCGGCGTCTATCTGCAGGGTCGCTACGAAGTCCAGGTTCTCGATTCCTACATGAATGAAACCTACCCCATGGGCGAATGCGGGGCCCTCTACGGGCTTATTCCCACCAGCAAGAATGCCAACAAGCCGCCGGAACAATGGCAGACTTACGACATCACTTTCCACTCTCCGCGCGTCAATGGCGAAGGCAAGGTTACGAAAAAGGGCCATCTTACTGTGGTCTTGAATGGTGAGATGGTCATTGACGACGGCACGTTCGATAAGGTGACGGGCGGAGCGCTGGACGAAAAAATGGGCGAGCCCGGGCCGATCCGCCTCCAGGATCACGGCTGCAAGGTGCGCTTTCGTAATATCTGGATTGAGCCGCTGACTGCCAAGTAACGACGGAAGTCTCGTCAAGACCATAAGCTGGCGAATCCTTAAGGAGAAGGAATGTGCCGTCACGCGCGTTAGAGATCTTGAGTACCCAAGAAGCTTTTCAGAAACTGACAATGGACGCGTTGAAGCCACTCGCCAGGCTTCTCGACAGGACGGCAGGTCCGCCCAAGCCAGGATTGGTCGGTTTGCTGACAGACACGATGACGAAACCCGCCAAAGTCCGTGAGTTGTATGACGGACTGGACACTCTCAGCAAAGCGGCGATCCAAGAAGCAGCCGCTGAACCGGAGGGGATTCTAGACATCAGCCGGTTTCAGGCAAAGTACGGCCAATCACCCGACTTTGGCCCTCTCAAGGAATGGTCCAGCCATTCGGTCCAGCCCACAGTCCTTGCGCTCTTTTTTCCACAGCAGTATACGCGCGTACTTCCGCATGACCTGCACCAATTACTGTCGGAATTCGTACCGGAGCCAGTCGCCCTGCAAGCTTCGACTACCGATGAACCGCCCTCCACGATCCGAGAAACCTGGCAATCCTGGGACGGCAAGGAAATGACAGGTGAAGAGAAAGAGGTGCGTGTCCGCGAGACTGCGCGGGCAGCCCAACGCGATCTCAAGGCGGTTCTGCGCTTGGTGGATGCCGGTGAAGTGGGCGTTAGCGATAAGACACGCCGTCCAACTTCGGCGACGGTGAAGGCAGTCGAGGCCGTTCTCGAAGGTGGGGATTTCTACAGCGAGGACGATGTAGACCAGGAACCCTATCAGCCTTCCCATGACCTCAAGATCAAGGGATTCGCTTGGCCACTCATCGTGCAGGCTGCGAAACTGGCTGAACTTTCCGGCACGCGCCTCCGCCTGACGACAGCCGGTCGAAAGGCACTTGCCCTACCAGTCCACGAGGTGTTGCGTTCTGCGTGGAATTGTTGGCTCAACAGCACGCTGCTCGACGAGTTCCACCGAGTAAGCGGCGTCAAAGGGCTTCAGAGCAAGGGCAAGAGCGGGGCCAGCGCCTTGGTATCCCGCCGGCACGCCATGCTCGAAGCTCTCGAAGAATGCCCCGCTGGAAAATGGATCGCTACGGAGGAACTCTTCCGGTTACTCAAAGTGCACGGCAAAGACTTCGAAGTCGTCCACAACCCCTTCCAGCTCTACATCGGGGAAAGACAGTACGGCAGTCTGGGTACTTGGGGGAGGGCTTACTGGGAGCTTGTCGAAGGCCGCTATGCCTTGGCTTTGCTGTTCGAGTATGCGGCCACCCTGGGGCTTATCGATGTAGCCTATACCAGTCCGCAGGGTGCACGAGACGACTATACCGACCGTTGGGGGACAGACGATCTAGCCTGCCTGAGCCGTTATGATGGCCTCCGTTACGTGCGGATCAACGCTCTGGGCGCCTGGTGCTTTGACATTGCCGATTCCTACGAGCCCGAACCCATCGTTCACGAGAAGGTTCTCAAGGTGCTACCCAACCTAGATGTCGTGGCCAAGGCAAAGGCGGTCTATCCCGAGGACTTGATCTTGCTGGATCGATTCGCCGACAAGCAATCAGAAGCGGTTTGGCATCTCAGCACTGCCAAGATTCTGAAGGCGGCGGAAGAGGGGCAGACGATTCAAGAGCTTATCGAATTCCTGAATGCCAAGACCGAAGAGCCGGTGCCGCAAACCGTCGCCATTTTTCTCCAGGACATGGAGAATCGGACCGGCAAGCTTCGCGACGTCGGCACCGTGCGGATCATCGAATGCGCGGATGTTGCCACGGCTCAGCTCTTGGGGAACGAGCGTCGCCTGCGCGGCATGTGCGAGCTTGCTGGCGAGAGATCTCTGATTTTCCGGCCCGCGAAAGAAAACGCCGTGCGTCGAGCCCTACGCGATTTAGGATACGCAATCCCGCTCGCAACAGAGGAGGCCGGCAGATGATTGGGGCAAGCAAGCCTATTTCGATCCTCCCTCCTTGCGAAGATTCACGTCCCACAACTTCACGGTGCCGTCGCGTCCTCCCGAGGCCAGCGTTTGGCTATCCGGCGAGAAGGCCACCGAGTAGACGGTGCTGGTGTGTCCCTTCAGCGTGGCCAGCTCCTGCTGGCTGGCCAAATCCCATACCTTGACCGTACGGTCTTCGCTTCCCGACGCGAGCGTCCTCCCATCGGCGGCGAAGGCCACGGACCAGACATCCTGGGCATGTCCGCGAAACACAGCGTAGCTCGTCCCGGTGCTTGTGTCCCACACCTGGACCGTCTTGTCCCAGCCTCCTGAAGCAATGAATTTGTTGTCGGGTGAGAAGGCAACCGAGTAGACGCCACCGGTGTGACCGGACAGCGTCAGCTGCTCATGGCCTGTGGCGGCATCCCACAGCTTCACGGTCTTGTCGCCGCTAGCCGAGGCCACGGTCTTCCCGTCCGGCGAAAAGGCCACGGACATGATGACGCCTTCGTGCCCGTGGATGATAACCGTTTCCTCCCCGGTAGACAGACTCCAAATGCGGACGCTGCCGTCCCGGCTGCCGGTAGCCAGGCTCTTGCCGTCTCCTGCGAATGCCACGGCGCGCACTGCCGTGCGGTGCCTGAAAGGCGTGCGTGCTTCCGCCGTTGCCAGGTTCCAGACCTTGGCGGTGCCATCGTCGCTGGCGGTCGCCAGGAGGCTGCCGTCCTTGTTGTAGGCGACTGCCCAAACGGGACCTTTATGGGCGTTGAGCGTCGCGCTCACGCGTTCCGATTTTAGATCCCATATTTTCACGGTGCCGTCATCGAGCGCCAGGGCAAGCGAACTCCCATCCGGGGCAAAGGCTACGGACCAGATAGGCCCCATGTTTGCATGTAGCGTCTTCAGGGCCGAGCTGGAGGAGTCGACCTCTGGGTTGCCGGCCAGAGCAGTAGCTGACAGCGTGGAAGGCTGCGCGGGTGACACGGCTCGCCAGAGCTCGCTTGCCCCAAAGCCGCATGCGAAGCCAAGAAAGGTGAACCCGGCGAGCAGCAGGCGGCGCTGCCGGGCACGCAGACGTGGGCAGCGCGGCAGATGCACCATCGAAGGCTGCCGGACATGTGCGAGATATTGATTGAGCATCTCCGCGACCTCGGCTGCCGACTCGAAGCGGTTTGCCGGTTTCTTGGCCTGCAGCTTTTCGACGATTTCCTCCATCCAGTCTGGAATTGCCGGATTGATTTCGTGGATGGGGCGCGGCCTCTCTTCGGTGATGCGGCGCAGCACTGCCAGGGGTGTGCCGGCTTCGAACGGCGTCACGCCGGTGCACATCGCGTAGAGCACGCTGCCCAGGCTGAAGAGATCGGCGCGGTAGTCGAGCGTTTCGCCGCGTGCCTGCTCGGGTGCCATATACAACGGGGTGCCGGCCACGGTCCCACTCTGAGTCAGCTTGGCGTCGTCGGCCGCGCGTGCCAGGCCGAAGTCGGTCAATTTCACGGACTCGGCCCCCGTCTCCAGCAGGATGTTGGCGGGCTTGATGTCGCGATGAATCAAACCCTGGGCATGGGCCGCAGCCAAACCCGAAGCCACCTGCGCCCCTATCCTGAGAATATCCTCCAGCGCGAAGCGCCCGGTACGCTCCAGGTGCTCCTCGAGCGATGCACCGGGCACATATTCCATGACCAGGTAAGGAAGATTGTCGATCTCATCTACTTGATAGATCGCTACTACGTTTTTGTGGTTGATCGCTGCCGCGGCGCGGGCCTCGCGACAGAAGCGCTGCCGGGCCGTTTGATTATTCGCAAAATGGACGGCCAGGACCTTGATGGCGACGAAACGCTGCAGGCAGGAATCGAAAGCCTTCAAGACCACGCCCATGCCGCCGTGGCCGAGGACTTCGATCACGTCGTAGGAACCAAGACGCCCGAGATGGCCCGGCTCGTCTGAAGGACTCAGAAAGCTGAGGTGCAGCTCCTCTTTCGCGATCGGTTCGGCCTGGGTCTCCAGCTTGTTCGCCGGCCCCTCCAACTGCTTTAGCGCGGGCCAGTAGGCCGAATCGACAGCTGGGCGGCCGGTCGTCATTTGGCGCGCCGGCTCGATCCACCACTCCCGGCCGCCTGATAGCTCCTCGAGCACCTGTTGGCAGTTCTCGCATTGATCGAGGTGTTCCGTCAATTCCGCCTGTTCGATCTCGGAGAGGGACCCGGCGATCAACATTCCAAGGCGAGCTGGGGCAGGGCACGCAATTTGTCGCATGATGATTTACCTCGCTGGCGCTGACCGTCACGCCTCTTGCAATTGCTGAATTTGTGCTTTCACCTGGGCCAAAATCCTGCTCTTGGCGACGTACACCGCTCCCACCGAAATCCCCAATGATTTGGCCACGTCTTTCGGAGCTTTGCCATCCACCGCCGTCTGCCAGAAGGCTTGCCACACCGACTCGCTCGCAGCGGTACGCACGCGCTCGGCCGCCCATGCGAACAACCGGCGTTCGTATTCCTCGTCCCACTCGTGATCTTCCTCGGGCAAGGGTTCTTCCGCCAGCCGTTCGTGCGTGCCAGATTCCCCAGTGCCGCGTATCAGCCGCTTTTGCCTGTCCAGAAATGTGACGAGCTTGTTTCGGGTGATCGTGTACAGCCAGCCGCGGAACGAACCTCGGGCCGGATCATAATTGAGGTGCCCCATGGCCATGGAGACAGAGCGCAGCACCTCCTGCATCAGGTCCGCGGCATCGGCATCCTGGAGACCGCGCCGGCGCGCGAAGCCATAGATGAGGCTTGAATAGATCTCGATGAACTGCCGCCAGGCCTCCTGATCCTGAGTGTCCCGCAGGCGGATCAGCAAGCTTGCGCGAGTGGGCGGCGATTCGATCATCCGCAATGTTCCCACGCATGGACTCCGCGTTCCACTCCGCCACCCGGGTCAGGATCGTGTTCCTGGGGCAGAAAGACTATCCCAAGTCTCCTTCAGAACTATAGTGACCATGGGTTTGTTTAGACAAGTGGGTGAAGGGAAAACAAAAGCGGCGGCAAAGCGCCGCTTTTGTTTCCTCTATTTCGCAAGGCCCTGAGCGCGTCACTTAATTCGGGGATTCTCGGCAGGGCCGGGACTCTGGCGGCGTGGGTTACCGCAACGGCGTGCAGGTGATCTCGCGTCTTCGGCTATCGATCTTCTCGAATTGCGACCCTTCGCCAGCGAAGAAACGGAAGAGGATGATGCCGGTATTGGTGGGCGCTCGTACCGTGGGTACGCCATTCACGTGCGGGTCGGTGGCGTTGGGCCCGATCAGCACGAGATCAAAATGACCACCTTCGACTTGCTGGTCGTTCTGCACAAAGAAATTATCGCTGTTATGCGCGTACAACGAGAGGGAAGCGTAGGAGTCCGTGAGCGGGCCGGTAATTCGCAACGGGGCTTTGGAAACGTCGTACACGCCGATCGAATAGATGATATCCGGGCTGGGGCCGACCACCAGGCGGTCCTTGGCAGTCGGCCGATTCCCATGACGCAAGGAATTCACGGGGTAGTCATTATTGATCAAGCGCCTTTGCAAGCCGGCAATAATCGCATGAGGGTAGGCGACGATGAAGGCATAGTGGACTCCCGCCGCCAGCGCCAGGGTGCCGGTCGTTCCAAGCACCGTCCGCTTACTGAGCATTCGCATGGGTTCCATCCTCACGGACGATGCGCGGCAACTCCATCGTAGCCAGGTGCTCGCGCAGTGCCGCGCTCGGGTTATAAAACCTCAACCATATGCTGAATGTTTCGCCTGCACCCAGAGGTATCCAGTTTCCCGAGCGCTGCGCGCGCGACAGGCAAATGGTGTAACCGCCGTCCTCGTTGCGCGCGAGATTGGTCATGTTGTAGGAGTAGCGGTTCTGATCGTTGGCCATCAGGAATCCATCTTCGCCATATGCCGTAATGCTCCACCAGCGCGCGTCGAAATCACGGCCATCGATGCGGTAGGTCCCTTCGCAGCGCAGGGCATTGCCGGCCGAATCCTGGTTGGCCACGAAGTAGATGGTCTCGGAGTTATTGAGGGCCAGTAAAGCGATATGAGCGACCTGGGCGCGCAAATATGGACCGGCCGCCTGGCTACCCACCATTGGATCGTAAAGCCAGGGACCGTTCTGGACCGAACTCACTGCATGACGCGTCAGTACGAACCAGGCGGAGGCAACGCCCAGGATGATCGCAGCGAGGACGACAAAAGTGTACCGAAGAGCACGCTTCATAAGAAATCAGTCACCGATTATGAGTAAATGTGGCTGAGCGAGCAAGGCTGACTGTGTGAGAGAGTGTCACACTATATGGCCGTGCGTGAATCGGCTGCTGCGGTTTGTGGGGCACGTTTGTAACGTGCCCAGACGCCGGCCGGCACGTTGAAAACGTGCCCCACAAATGCTGCCGAATTACGCACCGTCATATAGGTTTGGGCGGGTGTTTGTTGTGGGATCGCTTCACCCGGCCCCTCACGGGGCTCGGCTCGCCAGGCGAGCCGAGCCCCGTCAGGGGCCGGGTGATGAGCCGAGCGTCGCAGTGCCCCACCTGCCAAACGCTTACTTCACCTCGCTCTTCGCCCGCGGATACTCCTTTTGCACCGCCGCCAGCACCTCGTTGAAGTTGGCGGGCACCTTCTCGAAGCCGGTGAGCTTGAACAGATTGAGCAATCTCTGTCCTGCTTTTTTCCGGCGCGCGTTGAGAAGTCCTTCTTGGAAGCGCTCCAGCTTCGCCTTTTCCAGCGTGTGGTCGAAATACGCGATGAGCGGCGGCGGGAAAGCCGACGATTCCGCGATCACCTTCAGCCGGGCAAAACGGCCAGGCTTCCGGCGTTTGTAGGCTTCGAGGCCGACGCGATCGACGGTTGCCGCTTGCACCATCCCATCTGCAAGATCGTCCAGAGTGTCTTCGATGTTTTCGGGAGAGGTGATCTTTGCGAAAAATGCCTCCGGCGCCTTGCCCTGCGACTGACTGAGCCGATCCACGAACACTCGCAAATGGCTCTGGCCGACGGCTGGCAAGGCAAGGGTTTGCCCACGCAAACCGGCAAAATCAGTGGCCTTGTCCTCCTTGCGGGCGAGCACGCTTGCATATCGATAAGAATCTCCATTGACCGCGAGTGCCAGGGGATGGAGATCCGGATATTTGTGGTGGGCCCATGCAAATTCGATCCCTTGAAATACGCCCAGCTCTAACTCTTTCTTGGCCAGTTTGTCCGCCAGGTCGCTCCAGGTCTTCTGGCGCAGGATGTCGCTGTCAAACCCGGTTTCTGACTTGATAAAGCTCTTCAGGTTGTCGATGGCCACGTCCTCCTTGCCGCCGGAAGCATCGAGGGCGAGACTGGCGCAGGAGCCTATGTGGAGGAGGTCGGCTTTCCCCTGCTGAGTGTCCGCGGGGATGGCGGTCGTGCAAAGGCAGACAGCCGCCAACGACGCGAGAACAAAAGCCGCCGTCGACAGCCTTGTTGAAAAGATTTGAAGGGTGAGCGGCAGGTTATAGTCGCCCCTCTCCCCCGCTTCGGGGGTGAGGGGTCGGGGGTGAGGGGGACGAACGATCCCCGGCCAAGACCCCTCACCCCCGACCCCTCTCTCCGGAGTACCGGGGCGAGGGGAGAACCGTCGCTGCCGCTCGCCAAATAACATCACTGGGGTACTTCTCTCTTCCTGTTCCTACTTGCCCAAGGCCGCCTGGGCAGCCGCGAGCCGAGCGATCGGCACACGGAAGGGGCTGCAGCTCACGTAGTTCAACCCGATCTTGTGGCAGAATTTCACCGTGTCCGGATCGCCGCCATGTTCGCCGCAGATGCCGATTTTCAGATCGGGCCGGGTACTGCGACCGCGCTCGACGCCGATCTTCATCAGGCCGCCGACGCCATCTCCGTCGATCGTTTGGAATGGATCCTTGGGAACGATATCGTGCTCCATGTAATAGCGAATGAAGCTGCCGTAATCGTCCCGGCTCATGCCGAGTGTCGTCTGCGTGAGATCGTTCGTGCCGAAACTGAAGAACTGCGCTTCCTTGGCAATCTGGTCGGCAACGACGCAGGCCCGAGGCAGCTCGATCATCGTGCCGACGAGGTAGGGCACCGTAGCGCCCTTCTCCGCGAATACCTTCGCGGCGGTCTCGTGCACGATTTTGGCCTGAGCTTTCAACTCCGGCAAGAAACCGACCAGGGGAATCATGATTTCCGGCTCGACCTTGGTGCCGCCCTGCTGGACAATGCAAGCAGCTTCGAAGATCGCCCGGCACTGCATCTCGGTGATCTCGGGGTAGACGATGCCAAGCCGGCAGCCGCGGTGCCCCAGCATTGGGTTGGCTTCATGTAGCTCCTGCACCCGGCGAGCAATGACCTCGACGGGTATGCCGATCTTAGCACTCAGTTCCTTTTGCTGGTCTGGCTGGTGCGGCAGGAACTCGTGCAGCGGCGGATCCAGCGTACGGATCGTGACGGGCCGGCCCTGCATCGCCTTGAAGATCCCTTCGAAGTCTTCGCGTTGGTAAGGCAACAGCTTGTCGAGCGCTTTCTTGCGTGCATCCAGGGCCGTCGCCAGGATCATCTCGCGCATGGCGTCGATGCGATCGCCTTCGAAGAACATGTGCTCCGTCCGGCACAGGCCTATCCCTTCGGCGCCAAAGGCGACCGCGGCGCTTGCTTCCTTCGGTTTGTCGGCGTTCGTGCGGACGCGTAGCTTGCGTACGCCGTCGGCCCAGCTCATCAGCTCGGCAAACTGCTGATAGACTTTCGATTGTTCGGGCTTGAGCGACTTGTCGATGAGCACCTGAACGACTTCGCTTGGCTTGGTGGCTACCTGGCCGGCCACCACCTCACCCGTGAAGCCGTCGATGCTGATCCAGTCGCCGTCGCGCAGCACCTTGTTGCCGACCGTGACCGTGCCCTTGGCATAGTCGATATTGAGCGCATTGCAGCCGACCACGCAGACCTTGCCCATCTGCCGGCTCACGAGCGCCGCATGGCTCGAAGCGCCGCCAAATGCCGTCAGGATGCCGTCGGCCACCTGCATGCCGCGGATGTCCTCGGGGCTGGTCTCCCGACGGCAGAGAATCACGCGTCCCTCCGGGTCGCCCTTGGCGTGCTTGTGCACCCACGCCTCCGCGTCCTCGGCGTGAAACTTGATACGTCCGGTCGCGGCTCCTGGGCCGGCATTGATGCCCTTCGCAAGGAGCTTGTTCTCCGCTATGGCTTGACGTTTCGCCTGGGGATCGAAGATCGGTTGCAAGAGCTGATTCAGGTCGTCCGGCGGAATCCGCGACACCGAGAGGGCTTCGTCCCTGGCGATGAGCCCCTCATGAACCATGTCCACGGCGAAGCGCACCGCGGCAAACCCGGTCCGCTTGCCGTTGCGCGTCTGCAGCATCCAGAGCTTACCTTTTTGCACCGTGAACTCGACATCCTGAACGTCGCGGTAGTGCTTCTCCAGGACGCCGCGAATGTCATCGAGCTGCTTGTAGACGGCAGGCATGTCCTTCTGCAGCTCGGCGATCTTCTTCGGCGTGCGGATGCCGGCGACCACGTCTTCGCCCTGGGCGTTGATGAGATATTCGCCGTAAAATACTTTCTCGCCCGTCGCCGGGTCGCGCGTGAAGGCGACGCCGGTGCAACAGTCGTCACCCATGTTGCCGAAGACCATCGAGCAGATGTTGGCGGCCGTGCCCCACTCGTGCGGAATGCTGTACTGCCGGCGATAAACAATCGCGCGATCGTTCATCCACGAGCCGAACACCGCGCCGATGGCGCCCCACATCTGGTCGTAGGCGTCCTCCGGGAAATCCTTGCCGGTCCGCTCCTTCACCGCCCTCTTGAAGCGCTTCACCAGTTCTTTGAGATCGTCGGTGGTCAGCTCGGTATCGAGCTTGACCTTCTTGTGCTCTTTCAGCTCGTCCATGATTTGCTCGAAAGGATCGATTTCGAGCTTCGACTGCGGCTTGAGGCCGAGCACGACGTCGCCATACATCTGTACGAAGCGGCGATAGCTATCCCAGGCAAAGCGCTCGTTGCCGGTCTTCTCGATCAAGCCGCGCAGCGTCGACTCGTTGAGCCCGATGTTGAGCACCGTGTCCATCATGCCCGGCATGCTGACGCGCGCGCCGGAACGGCAGGAAACCAGCAGCGGGTTCTTGGGATCGCCAAACTTGGCGCTCATGGCAGCTTCGGTCCGGCGCATCGCGTCGTTGACTTCGGCCTTGAGTTCAGGCGGGTAAGTCCGGTCGTGGTCGTAGTAATACGTGCAAACCTCGGTGGTGAGCGTGAACCCGGCTGGGACCGGCAGGGCGATGTTGGTCATTTCCGCAAGGTTTGCACCCTTGCCGCCGAGCAGTTCCTTCATATCAGCCCGGCCTTCCGCCTTGCCGGAGCCGAAGAAATAGACGTACTTGCTCATAAGAATCTCTTCCTAAAAACTTGCTCTCCCCAGCCGGATTCCGGTCCCGGAGCATTGGTGGAAATGTACGGATTGGGCCGAGAAGTGTCCAAGGGGCGAAAAGCCGGAGAATCTGACCGCTGGGTGCCATGCTTTCGCGACTACAGCAGATGACAAACTAATCCTGCAAATCCTCGCGAAAGCATGTCTCGACTCGTCTCAGCAATCCCGCACCCGTGGATAAGTTGGGGTTGCCCAACAACCTTCGACGGGACGTCCAAGGTTGGTCGAGACATGCTTTCGCGATGTTGACTGACTGGTCTGGGTCGTTCTCCGGAACTCGCGAAAGCATGGCATCTATGAAGGATCCGTTGTCAAGCCGGTTGGTGCAGATTTTGTTGAGCAGAAGTTCTTCCGCAACATCCTCGTCACCGTCGGC